>SDBV01005335.1_pt1 | contig 18179 bp, 30 predicted proteins | sample 2277081 | NCBI WGS metagenome assembly SDBV01 (sample SAMN10402039, study PRJNA504765) | marine sediment metagenome | isolation source: marine sediment core GS10_PC15, 223 cmbsf | place: Arctic Ocean: Southern Knipovich Ridge | collected 2010 | reverse complement strand
CGTCCCTCGTTCTTGTAGTAGCCCTGCGTCCTAGCGATGAACGTCATCATTTCCTCTTTAACCGTTGCGAAGTTTCTTGTGCCATGTTTCCCGTAAATCTCAACCCGCATATTGATGAGGTTCTCCCAGAGCTGTACCGCCTTGGTGACATCATCGTCCCTCGCTTTCAGCAATCCATTCTTGATTGTGCGTTTGCTGAAGTTCACGGTGGTTATAATATTCACGAGCCTAGCTAACGTCTCCAAATCCCTCAGAATCACGAGGGGGCGGTTCCTCAGGATCCGTTGCGCTTTGTCCCTCCTGTTCTGGTTAAGGAAGGCTTCTTTCAATGTGTGCTCCTGTGTTGGCGTAATCGTTACCCGCGTTATTGCGCCGCTTTTCATGCCTTCTGCAAGCGTATCCAGATCCTCTTTGATGACCATGAAGTCAATTTTAGCCAGCGGGGAGCGCGTACTCATTAGGTGCATCTTTTCTATGATGAGCTCGTTCTTCACTTGAGTGGCCGTCAACAGGATGAGGTTGTCGAATCGGCTGAGTATCCCTTCCTTGAAGACGATCTGTTGTCTGAAACTCCCTTCTGTTTCTTCTATGAAGAAATCTTCCCGGGGGTTACACGCGGCCAGCAGAGTCGTATTGGGATGTATGCCCTTACTTGAGCCTTTCTTATAGATTTTAATGTACTCGCCGTCCATGACCCGCCGCATCAGCGGCATACGGGCGAAACTGTTAGTGTACTCCTCAACGATCATGTTTCCATCCATGGCGTGATCCAGTACACCATCCTCGATCTTGTCGCCCGACCTCGTCGGTGCCACACCCTCGAAGCTGGCTTTGGTCGTCTCATCGACGACCAACATCTTCGGGGAGATGAGTTTGGCTATCTTGAGGATCTTCGATTTAGCCGTGGAGATGTCTCCTGCCAGTAGTGTGTGTATGTTGGCACGGTAGTCAAGATTGTTGATGAGTAGCCTAGGTGCATGGGGGCTCATGATGCTGTAAAGAATCAGCTCCCAGTTGCGGGGACCGAAGATCACTATCCGATCAAGAGTCATCGCAATCTTCTCGAAGTCTGTACTCTGGGCTCTCTCGATCTTGGCGAGCAAATGTGCATGCTCTTCGATGTTAGACTCCACGCTCTGCTCGATCCTTATGAGTTCCCTGTTATATTCGTCAAGCTCGATTTCATTCAATTCTTCCATGGAAGGGGCGGACCTGAACTCACCTGCCAACCCCGGATAGGCCTCATTGATGATCGCAGCGATCACGAGCAGATAGTCTTTGGACTCGTTGACTCTATTCACGAACCCACCGAGGAGCTTATCGAACTCCTGTTTAGTACCCGCGAAGCTATCAGCTTCACTGACGTGCACCGCCCGGGCAATAGTGTTGAGGAACTGTAGCAACTTGTATTTCTGGGTGTACTTCTCGATCTCCTCGGATTCATACCAGCCGTCGAAGTAGTCCTCCTCCGGCGCTCCTCCAATGACCGTTCCATCCTCCAGCATCTTGATGTCGCTTCCGAGTTCTGTCAGAGTCCAGTAGATTCCTTGGAGGATCTCCTGTATCCTCGACGGTGGCCTCGTGGCAACCATCGACTTGATGTCTTTCTCCGACCAGTCCTTCGGCTTCTCCACATCCTTCTTCAGCAATGCTTCAAGCCATTCACGTTTAACGCCGGCATCCTTTGGTATTTTAGTAGTAGTTGTCTTCGTTTCTTCGTCCATTTTTTCACCGTCACATTATTCGGCGAACCAACTCTTGAAGCTGGGTTGGAGTTACAACACCGACGAATTGGGAGAATTCCTGCCCCAATGGCAAAGGGACAAGTTCGAGTCTATGGAGACTCTATTCTATTCCCTCATCAGTGCCGTCCGTTTCTCAGTCTATACGTTTGTCTATAGTGATTTAAGGCTTACTTTCGGATGTATTCCACGCCTAGGAGATCCAGATAATGCTTGAACTCATGTCTGACATCACTTGGCGAGGGAAGCCCATAGAACTCTATCCAGCGTTCACGTGTCACTAGATTTACTTTGAACTCCCCCTTCGTGATTAATATGACGGCAGCTGCGAAATGCCCGAGTCCAACCTCTTCTAACTTTGGGATGTCTTTTCCTTTCGTGGTCATTGGAGTCGGATGGAATTTAACTGGTATCGCGGGTACACTGTGCCGTTCGAATAGTTCCTCTAGTAATGCTCTGGCTTCTTTCTCTTTCATTCTTATCACCGGTGTTCTTTCAACTGGTTTTCGGGAACGGGGATTATGGTTATGCCCCGCTCGGTGCATTCCTTCAGCTTCTCCGTTGTGCACTCCGACTCGGGCAACAGCATCTCCACTCGCTTAGGCGTGAAGGCATAGAATATCGCGGGCTTCTCGGGTGGCTCGGGAACCAGTTTCTCTCGGACCTCCTCGCCGAGCTTCCAGCCCTCCAACGCCTTCAGGTACTCCGGGTCCATGTATATCGGGACTTTGGGATGAGCTAGGAATATCCACGTCTTCCCCAGAACGAGGCCCTTGGGTAGCTGGTTTATCGCCTTGCAGACGCCCATTTCATCCGCCTCCTGGACGAATGTTCGCGGCGTATAGTAGCGACTTCCCACCCACATGAGGGCTATGTAATGTCCATCCATCAGCTTCCTCTTCGGTATCTTGTCCGGGTAGCATACGGGGCAGATCGGCTCACAACTGCATGGGGCGAGTCTCCTCTCCCCGTCGATGGCCTTCCTGAGTATGAGGTGCTGTCCTCCAAGGTATTTACGGTGCAACTTGGATACTGTCCGATTCTGTATTGGCATATGTCCACAACAGTCACAAGGCTTCAGGACAACGGGAAGTCGATCACACGGGATCCCGATCCCCTCACCGACTAGATAGAGTCTCCCTATCTTCCTGAAGCCGCACGATCTTCTTTTTTCTATTGGCATTATTGTTTTCCTCTGCTCATTTTCAGAGGCCCACTGTGACATGGGGCATGGAATTATCCTCCTTTTACAGTATGTATTCCAAGGCTGATCGCCCTTACCCGAATGGATCCGGGATTCCTCGTGAGCTCTTTACCGATTTTGCCGAAGCTCAAACCCGATTCCCTGAGTCGCCTTATTTTATCGTCTTCATCGGGAGTGAATGGTCTGCCCTTTACTCCTTGACCATAGTAGTATTTTCCGGAGCAGTGATTATTACAAAAGGCCAAGCCAGATTTATTGCGTCTGAGTTTGTAAGGCCATACCGATAATGGTGCACCGCAAAACCCGCATTCAATGGCAATTCTCTTTCCGAGGTGTCCTAGGTTGTGTTCTTCATGACTGGTAAGCTCCAAATTCGCCCTTTCATTGTTGCTTTTGTTTCCATCTATATGGTGGACGATTTCAGTCCTCTTCAGCGGTCTTCCTAAAATCCCTTCCATGATAACCCTGTGCTCATAACGCCCACGACCCCTTTTTCCTCCTGAAAGTATCACGTATCCATCATTGCGAGTCCAACGTCCTTTGCGTCGTTTAGGCAATTATTTCACCATCTTTGGTTGCAGCTGAGTCACGCTATCCGTTGATGTGGAATTGACTTGACCCAAGTAAACAGCTCACATTCACAGCCTTCACAGCCACATCTACCATGTCCATCGGCTCTGGCCACGGGAAGTCCATCCTCGATCACCGAATCGTCATGCTGCCAATCATAGTGACCACACTTGCAGACCCCCCATATATCCCTAGAATATAGTATGACGCTCATGTCATTCAGCTCGAACGGCATCTGCTAATATCTGCCGCCTCTCTCTCTCAAGCTCAGCGGGATCGACACCGAAGTATCGGTAGAGAAGGTTCGGCGTGGGTTGTCCGAAAGGATACGGATGCAACAAGAGGTGTTCCGCCATCCCCTCGATCGTACCTGTCTCCCCCGTGTAGGTGTTTGTATATGGAGCTTCGGGGTCACGCCAGACGGCGAGACCAGTGGCTGGGGTGGCCAGGACTCGGTGAAGAATAACCACGACTACATCAATAAACTCTCCGAAGAACCGGGGAAAACATGAACAGAGGAAAGGACATGGAAAACACAAATCATCCCAACTGTGACAAACTCAGTGAGCACAGATGAATACAACGCAATAGCCAGATTCATAGAATGGCTCAACGAAAACAGGATGTGCATCGATGCGGGCCTTGTTTATCCCGTCCTTGTAGTCCTTGCGGAGACCATTGAAATGCAGGTCTTTGCCCTCGATGAGCTGAATCTCGATATTCTCGTCGCGAACCACGAGCTTCTGTATGTTGTCGCCGGCGATCATGGGTTCCAAGAGCATCAGTAGAGTGGGCTTGCAACGGAATTTCTCGGGCAGCCCCCCCTCCTCAGCCTTCGCCTTCTCCTGCTGCCTCTTTTCCTCCCGAACGATCATGTCTGCGGCCGCTTTGGGCGTAACCTTCATCGCGCCCGGGCTCTCTTCAATGATCTCGATTCCCATCTCTTCGGCCTTCTGCTTGAGTTCGTAGTATGCCCATGGCTCCTTGGTTTCCCCGTGCCATTCGTGTCCACAGCCGTCGCTCCTACAGACCAGCTGCCCATCCCGATAACCTTCCCTGATGTCCTTGCTTCCACACACCGGGCAGGCTCCGTATTTCAGGAGGAGATCCTCCGTGTCCTTGATCTGTTTCAGGATCTTTGTGACGAATTCTTCGGCGTCCTCGACGGTGCGGACTCCCCCGTAGCTGTGCGGCTGCCTTGCCTCGACGATGTTCTCTAGCAACGCCATCTGAGCCTCAAGCATGCCCCCCAACTTCCTAATTGGAATCGAGTAGCCATACTCGAGGTCGTGTTCCTCGAAGATATTCCTGACTTCCTCAGGTAGCTCAAAGAGGTTCTTCCTACTGGACACCCATGAAGGCGTCCTGTTCATCAACATCGCCACCTCTTTGATCGACATCTTGTTTCGCAGAAGTGAGTTGACCGCTCGGGCTTCCTCCATCACCGTCAGGTTTTTGCGGCGAAGGTTCTCCTCGAGGGCGAGGATCAGGGCGTCCCGATCGGAGACCTTCTCCCTGACATCCTTGGATATCTCATCCCACGTCCATCCGAGTAGTTTGCAGTGGGCATAGCGTCGGGCTCCTGCGAGGAGTTCGGTGCCCTTCTTCACCTTCCGGAAGATTATCGGTTGGATTAGCCCCCGACTGTTGAGGCTCTGCAGCATCTGTATGTCCGGCTTCTCCACGTCTCTCCACTCGCTTATCTCAGGGTGCAGGACAACGTGCTTATCCTTCAGCTTCGAGAGATCGAGCTTCTTCTTTGCCAGTTTCAGCAGTTCAATATCTGTCCATTCTTTCATCTTCTTTTCCTCTGTTCATATTTCCAGAGGCCCACTGTGACATGGGACTAACCAAGGATGCTGTAGCTTTGTCTAAAGGATGAGGATTTATTCTTCCTCTATCTCGATTGAGCTTAAGCCCATTCGATGGCCCATTAGCCAATCCTGTAGTTCCGTTTTAAAGTCCTCGGCGTCTGACCTGTGAAGAAGTACCTTGCAGACAACTGTCGTATAGTCTCTTTTTTTGGTGTCTTCACTGAGTTCTTCGGGAAACATTTCTTTTCCTCTGTTCACATTTCCAGAGGGCGGGGTTTGAACCCGCTTATCCAATCGGGTCCTCTTCAAGGAACTTGTTGACGTGGGTTCTATCCGCTAAGGAGTCTCCCCTTATCTTTGACATCAATCCAGCTGACATCGGATCATAACCATGGTGCATCGCCAAGTGACGTATGAGGGTAGTTCGAGCTCCAGTGAATCCGCATTCTGGGACATGATACCTGTAGAGTCTTGGACGCTTTCCCTTCTTGACGTAGCCAATGATCTGAACTGAGACAGGGTTTAATCCCCTAGCCTTACAGTCATGGACGAGAAGCCTGTGACGTTTATCCTGCCAGTGATGGTTCTTGATCTTGACTGCATTTTTAGCTTCCTTATGACTCATTCCATGCCAAGTCTCCAGGTGACTCGTTATTGTAGCGCGTATTCCAGTGTAGCCACAGTCTACTGTGTAAACTCTTTTTCCATCTTCACCTAGAACACTGGTTAGGATAGGGGGATCATTCACGATCTTATGGTTGGGGTCTTTCCGTATTCCCCGGTGTCCAGTGGTAGGTGCTGCACCTTGTCCTCTGTAGCCAAACCTTCGATCTCTCTCACCTTTTGCTCTTGGTCTAGTTCGATAGACTATCTTCTCCTTATAGACTACCTTTGGTGATGATTGGCGTCGGGAAGTATGGTCCCCTATAATGTTGAACTCGGATTCCCAGACCTCAACGCCTTCCATTCCGCAGATTGGACAGAAAGCGGGGTCTTCTGTTGCCTGTATATACCCGATAGCTCCACAAGAGCACTCAAACTCGGCTTGGTAGACAGGAATGTTACTCAACCAGCTTCCGCCCTACGATTTCCTAGGCATTTCTAGCCCTCTCGAGTATTGCTCTCCGTTCCCTTTCCAGCTCCGATGTGTCCACGTCGAAGTATTCGTAGAGAAGGCTCTCTATTGGCTGTCCATAGGGATACGGGTGGACTAAGAGATGTTCTGCCATTTCCTTGATCGTACCAATCTCCCCCGTGTAGGTGTTCTTATATGATGCCTCGGGGTCACGCCAGACACCAATGCACATCCTATTTTCCTGTAGCCACTCCATGAAGGGGTAGATGGCGTTCCACTCGTCCGTCTTAGATGCCAGTTTATCTGCGTTGGGTGTGTCTAATTTGTCCATGTCTTTCACCTGTTCATTTCTCCAGGTGCCCGCTATGAAACGGGGGTTATTTTTGATATCGTGCCTCGAATGGTGGATAGTTACCTACCATCATTTTCAGGGCCATGTTCATCAACCGTATTGCCTCCCGCGGATTCACGTCAATGATCTCATCGATCACATCGAGGTTGATGCTGTGTGAGTACCCTTCGGCGATCTGAAAACCTAGCGGAGGCTCGCGTGCGTAGATCACATTTTCCCTACCCGGCTTCATCTTGTTCCCTCAACATCTTTCTGGAATCGGTCATGTTTCTTTGACATACCATTGCTGGCTTAACATCCTATACTTCTCGCAGAACTGCTTCCATACACTATCCGCGTATTGAGGTTTGACATATAGAACATTCCTGATCCAGAGGGTAATATCCCCCACTGTTAGTTCCTCCCTCTTTAACGCTCGCTTTCGTGACCTTCTCCTATTCTCCTCGAAAGTGGATTCCCAGTGCCACATCCTGTGGAGCACCTCATGGACGTGCACTATGAAATGCTCATCCATGAATTGCTCAATCATCTCCTCATCCGTACATGGTCGTCCCCCTTCTCTGATCGTCCTAGCAGTCCTAGCGAGGAGCTTTCCGATGTAGATCTCTATCGGACCGCCCTCCTTCTTCACCAACCCCATTATTTTACGCGCTTTCTGGACTGTCTTCTTGAATCGATCGTCCGAAATGTATCTCCAGTGAAACTCCCAGCTTGGCATGTTGGCGATCACCTCCTGTCTGAAGAAGATGTTCTTGGTAGGATACTCCACATCTAATCTCAGGGGGCGGTGTCTCCTCGATATGGGGTGACTGCGATAACGATCGTGCCTATGTTCAATTTCATGCAGCCTCATATTATTCCTCGACTAGTGCGTCTCCCGATGTGCCTATGACCTTTACACGATCCTTCCACGAGGCCATGGCGAAACGTATTATCCGGGTGGCCATCTTCATGTCCTCCTCATCATCCTTGTCGTAGAACACGATGGTCTTGAGCTTGCTTCCTGCCAGCATGTCCATGACCAGGGTGAAGTTATCCTTCTCGATGGGCCTCCTGATGAGGAGGTAGACGTCCTGTTCTCCCTTTGCCGCCTGTTGTATCTGCACATTCAGTCCGAGGTGGTATGGGTCGCTGGGGTTTTTCATGTCCTCGATGTATTCATTGCCTAGTATGATGAGCAGTATGTGTGCTTGAGCCATCTTGCGCTTGAGTATGTCGATGTCGATAGGGCCTTTATTCAGGTTCAATCGTCTCCAAGACTGTCTTGGTGCTGAACTTCACGAGGGTGATCGTGTTGCCTGAGGCATTCACCAGTTGTTGGGCCTTCTCCCTGAGTGACGTCATCCGCGCTTCATCGGCACCGACCATAGGCATCCACCCATTCGATGCCATGAAGGCACAGACCCCCTCGTCGTCGGGATCATCCGGCTCGTGGCTGATGTAGGCGAACAGCTCCTCGATCCTAGGCATCCTTCTTCGCTTCCTCATCCATCGCGTTGCAGAGGGGGCATAAGCCACGCCTCTTGTAGATGTCGTGGACATGGCACTCCTTCGGTCTGAAGTAGTGAACTATTGCTGCAGCCACCTCCATGATGTGGTCGGTAGTCACGGGCTCTATGGGGTCCCCAGGAGGGCCTTCGGGTGTTATGATGTAGAGCCCCCTGACTCCATCCCTAGATATCTTCAGGGACATTCTGTTCTCCCAGCAGAGGCGGCGCGTTCGAGTAGTCCTTCCCGTAGGGTGCGTGGTATCCACCACAGTCCCCCTTGCAGAGGTGAGTCCACCCCTTGGGGTGCGGTGTCTCGAGGACCTCAAGTACCCCGCCACAGTCTGGACAGTCCAGCTCTATCTCGTCGAACAGGGGTATGTCGATGGACACACTGTACTCCTCGTAGATCTCCACCACTCGAGTGACGCCCAGTTTAACGGAGTTCACTTTCCCGTTCTTGATCCAGACGCCCTCGAGTTCGGTGCTGATATCCTTTACGTGCTCCACGATATTGAAGTCGCCCGGGTGCCAGTACTTCTGGTCAACCTCTTTGGCTGCCTTCAGAAGCTTCTCATGGATGTTCATCGACTCGAGGTCGTGCCGACGTCGGTAGTCCTTGGGTATCCGGTCCGCGCCGAGGTGGAACTCCTGATTCCCCATCAGGATGAGGTGTTTGTCGGTGATGTCAATGAGTCCGTTCACCAGTAGGTATCGCACGATCTCCCGCACCGGGCTGGGCGTGAAACCATGCTCCCGCGAAGCAGCTAGGAATGTCTGTAGGTATCCTTCTAGTCCGTTTTCCTTCATTTCTTTTTCACCTGTTCGCTTATTCCAGGAGTCAGCTTTGACGCTGAGTCAGAAAAATTACGACGAGTCTATTTCATCCATCTTTAACTGCTTAGTTGGGGCATCTGCGATCCTATGATCCTTTCTCAGTCCTAGCTGTGGTCGCTTGTAGTCCTGCCATGGATCGATACGATGCCATCCTCCCGCTCCCGCTTCGGTGTCGCGGAAGGGTTCAGGAAAGTGCTGACAGGCTCTAAAGCAGAGGAACAGGATCTCTCCGGTGCGTTCATTCCAGTGGATGGTCATCTTCTTGCTCGGCGAAATATTGCTACACCAGTTGCACCGGAACTGCGCCCCGCGCTCCTTGAGCCTCCTGCGCAGATAGCCGTTGATGCGTTGAAGGCGAGTTATCTCTTGGAGACTCTCCTCGCTTAGTTCGACAGGCTCCGCCACAGGAGCTTTTCTACATGACATGTTTACCTGCTCTCCTCATCATGGGCATCTACCCCTTGATGATGAAGAAATGATTCATTCCTTTTTCACCTGACTGATTTCGGTCCCTAGTTTCTGTAGAAGTGTAACGGCATTGAGGTCAACAACGCCTCTCTCATAGTTGTCCGTGCTATGAATAATACACTTCAAGACATCGTAGATACCTCGATTAATTTCCTTTTGACTCATATCCTCACTTCTTTGAGATATTTTTCCTTATGATGTGTCTGGTTCTGTCCCTGTTATCTCGATCTTGTATTCACACTGATCGAACAACAGGTCGTATAGTTTCTCGATGGCCCGCTCCTCATCATGGGCATCTATCTTTCCCTTGATGATGAAAAAGTGGTTCATTCTTTCACCTGTTCATTATTCCAGATGCCGGGTTTGACCCCGGGTCATGAGTGAAGATGGAGTGTGCCGAGCAGCTCCCCCTCTTTTGGAGCCCTGCTGAACCTAGCTGCTATTCCGACGTGGAAGGTTCTGCCTTTCTCTACTTCCTCAAAGTCAACTGTCATTTCCTTCTCACCGAGCTTGACGTTGAAGAGTCTGGCTTTATTCTTCTCGACAGACTGGCCACCTAACGCAGCTTTCAGGTCGTCACCGCTGATGATGACCGCGTCGCTATCGGGGTACAGCCCCAGGCCAAATCCAATTTTCACCTGTTCTTTTAATTTGTCTAGGACTTCTGTTTCTGTTTCACCGTAAACGGTGATTGTTGTTCCTCCCATTGTATTCTCCTGCTCTTGTTTCAGGAGGCGGATTTGACTCCGCGTCTATTCAGGTCTCAGCCTAGCGATTACGAATGCAATGAATGTGGGAACCGCGATGAATAGAAATATCTTCAGGAGTAGCCACAGCTTCTGCTTCCATGAAAGGTGTTCCATCCGCTCTTATCTCCCTGTTTGATGTGGAATTGACTTCACCCATGTGAACTGTGGGCAAGGGCATGGCTCATCACTGTTAGCTCCATGAGCGCACTTGCCATGTCCCTCAGCCCTAGGAATTATATCGTGGCCATCTTCCCCGCCATGCACAAAGTCGCTGTGCTGCCAGTCGTAGTGTCCGCACTTGCAGACACCCCATGTTTCTCTTGAGTACAGTATGACGCTCATGTTCTCATCTCCCGTAGGGCTTCCCTGTTCTACGCCACGTTGCGTGACCGCAGCCCCAGCACTTATTCTTGCCTCTGTATCTGTGACCTTCAGGATGTTTGGGGCAGTTGCTCCTCCTGCTGCCACAGACGATTTCGCCGATACCTTTCGCTTTCATATTCTCACTTCTTTGCGATCTTCTCGAGTAGTGCCTTGAGGTCCGTCTGTCCCTTCGCCTTGATATTGTTGGAGTTGTAGTGAATCTGGTTCACGCCATTCTCCTTCATCATCGACGGGAATCTGAACACCCCGTTCTTACTGGTCTCGAAGAACTTGACGGTTACCTCCAAGGGGATGTCCACCGGAGTATACATGATGGCTTTACCCGATGCGTTTCTAGCTGTGACTAGACCTGTCGGGATCTCCGCCGCCTTCAGCAACTTGGCGATGTGCCTGACCTCGGAGTCGTTGAACCCCGTGCCGACCTTACCACAGTAGACGAGGCGACCCAGGTCGTCAGGCTTGGCGAGTACCAGGCTGCCGAACAGACTGTCCCGCCTACCTGTGCCCTCTGTATATCCGACTACACGACAGAGCTCCTGGTACCACATTTTTACTTTCAGCCAGAGCCGGCCACGCTTCCCGAGGTATGGACTGTGCAGTGCCTTGAGCACCACGCCCTCCTCTCCCCGGGCGACAGCTTCATCGTACATCTTCCGCTTGTCCTCACCATAGGCTACCACAGCGGGTCGGATGGCTCGTTGCATCGACTCTTTGAAGAGGTCTTCAAGTACCTGACGTCTGGATTGCCATGTGTAGTTCCGGAGATCCTTGCCGTCCAGGTGGACGATGTCGAAGGTCTCCACGATGAGGGGGTACTTCAGCATATACATTGCCTGCTTGGATCGATCCCGTGTGGCACACCTGCGTTGACTATATTCGAAGACAGTTCTCCCGCCCTCGTAGACGACAGCTTCGCCGTCGAGGATGAAGTCTTCGCTGGCGATCCCATTGAGAGCTTCAACTATATCGGCGAGTCTGTCGGTGTAGTCGATGTTCTTGCGGTTGATGACGAAGGGCATGCCCTCCACCTTGCCACACCAGATTCTTGTTCCATCATATTTTATTTCACTGGCTGTGTTGGGGTTGTCGAGGTCCTTCTCAGTCCCTGACGCGCAGAGCATACAATCAACTGTTGGCTTCATCTCCATTCACCTCTTTCGTATTTCTTTATCATCTGGCAATTTGCACAGAGAACTTGGTAGGTATGAACCAGTTCCTTGAGGGGCAGTTTATCCAAGACTCTTAGGTACTTGTGGTAGCCTGTTCGACCACCCTTTTCTCTCCTGTCCTTATTTCCTCCTCCATGAATGTGGTCGAATTGAAGACCTTTTTCATCCTCAAAACCACACTTAAGCTCCCATCTTCGCTCGGCATGTCGGGTCAATGAACAACGCTTGCAGAGAAAGATCCTGCCTCTTTGACTTGAAGGCCAAGTATTTTCTGGCGTAAGCTCATCACCACATTCTCGGCAGGAACCGCCGAAGTATTCTCCTTTCTTTGTTGGCATTTTATCCTTCCTCGGCCATCTCGATATTGTATGTCCCGTCTGGGTAGAGGATCAGCCTGTTGCCGTCTTCGTCTTTGTAATGTCTCGCCCCCTCCGTGCACTGAACGAGACTCAGAGTCATTCTGAGTTTTTGGAGTTTAGCTATGGTCGGCTTCATGTCTTGGCCTCCAGAATCTCTCTGAGTCTTTGGGCAATCATTTTGCTTGCCTCTGCAACATCGGGTTGTCTTATGACGTGACTACCATACTCAATATGGTCTACATATTTCTTGATGGCTTCGATTTTGTTAGTCTTCTCCTTGAAGTCCTTATTGATGCAGTCCATCAGTTTGCTGTGCGACCATGGGCCATCTCCCTCCCCATCATCCTCTGCACAAGCCCGGTCAGGACATTCCGCGCAGAGAAGATTGATCATCAGGTCGCATACGTCGACGCTACTATCCATCTATAGCTTCACCTTTCCTCTGTTCGCGTTTCCAGAGGTCAAGTTTGCACTTGAGTAGGAAAAGGGATTATCGGATGGCGTCTATCAGTTCTCGCGTATTTTTCACCATTGATATTGTGGGGTGGTTGAACCCATTCAGTTCTCCGATGGTGCCGGATGCGTATCTCCGCAGATTCCTTGAGTAGTCCACCAGCCTCAACTCTCCCGCCTGAAGGTTACCGGGCTCGAAAGTTATCGACACGCAGTTCGCTTCCTTGAACTTGAGCTCCTCGGGGACACCTCTCTTATAGAGATGGATAGAGGTTCTCGCTCCTATGCCAAAGGGGCCAAGGATGTCGTATGTTCTATCCGTGAATTCTGGCTGTTTTAAGAGGTGCTCCGCTATCGGGCGGAGGATCTCATCTATCCACCAGGGGCACTCGAGTTTAGCGAGTTGACTCTTCCTTTCCTCAAGCTCACTCCTCAAGCGATCTCTTTCTCGATCGTAATGAACCAGCCGCTCTACGTAGTTTGATATGAGGCCCCTGTAAGGCTCCCCAAGATTGCTTATGCGCTCTTCATATGCCTCTTGGTCTGCCTGCTCTCTGGTTATCTCGCTGATGCGACCGCGCACGAGCACGCCGATGTGGAACCCCTTCATGGTAAACAGATCGTAGTAAACCCTTTTCTCCTCGTGTTGGTGATACGTAGCGTCGTTGACGGTTTCCCACTCGTAGGCATTCAAGGGAACGTAGAGCTCAGCGTGCTTCTCGCCCCGAGGGGCTTTTCTGGGAATATAGTATGCTATGTCCAAGCCGAAATCGGTCTTCCTCTTGCGGGCGTATTGGATGCCCAGTGCCAGTTCCTCCTTTCCATACTCCTGGAATTTCCAGCCGTCGTCTTTCCAGTAGGCATCGAACCAGCCGTGTCCAGTACTGAATTTGAGGCCCCCCTCATCGAAGAAGTGGATATCATCGAGTTGATAGTCTTCGACATAGAATGGTTTGAAGTACGTCGCTCTCCTTCGCAGTGTCAGAGATTCTCTGATCTTCATCGTTTTTCTTCTCCCATGTCTTTTTCCTCTGTTCACGTTTCCAGAGGCTCCTTATGAAGGGAGATTTCATGACATGACGCCTATCAGCTTGAGTAACTCGGTTCTCTTCTTTCCGATGTCCTTCCACGCGAGTTCTGATTCCACATCTATCACGGACTTCGGGTATTCCACACTGAATAGCAGCGATCTGGGTATCATCAGATCCCAAGTAAACTTGAAGAGGCATTCGGGGGAGCAGAAGCTGGACGAATCTTCACCCCACTTCTTGGAGCCATCCTCCTGCACCTCTTCCCACGCGACGGACGTCAGCTTGTATCCGTTCTCCTTGTTCACGGGTTTACCGCATTCCGTGCATGTCTCGTTATCCCAGAACATTATTTCACCTTAGGTTTTCCTTCTTTGGGGGCAGTAGAACCTAGGGACCTCGCTATGAAAGGGGCAGGTTTCGAATTTGAGTCCCTTATCGCAGTAGGTACCCTCACTTGGACACAGGTTCACAGTCTCTTCCTACTCCTCTTTTGCGTGGGTGTAGTAGTCCTCGTATGTTATCCACTTCAATCCGTCCGGGCTTCTCGGCACTTCCAGGGCTGATGGTGATATGTACCCAGCCACGAAGGTGGGGAAACCGTCCAACACGCCCAGTATCATGTCGGGGGATGCCGGGAGGAGGTAATCGCTGTGCTGATAAACTATAGCTCTCCACCGATCTAGCTCTTTTCCCTCCTCAAGGATCTTCTCGGAGCCGCCCTCGAATACGAAGTTAACCCGGACTATCTTTAGTTCCCTTCTCTTTTCGCTCATCGGTGTTCACCTGTGGGATTTCTGCGTTCTCCATCTCATCGGGGCGTAGTTGTAGAAGTATTTGACGTAGATGGGAAGGGCGCACACATTGACAGAGTCGGCCTTTCCCACTGCCTCGTCGAGGTTGTTCTCGACGACGGCGGTTAGGAAGCTTCCCATGCGGTGCGGGTGTATCTCCTGCGACCATCTGTAGACCCTGTGGATTAGTTTGGTGACGTGTTCTAACCCCTCTTCGTGGAACTTGGTTATGACGTCTTCGCTGTCCGTGATAGTGAGGTCGATCCTCTCCTGCTTCGCCAGCCTCGTTACGATGGGCATGATGTCCTCGACTTCAAGAGTGTTCTCGTTCCATCTATCGGTTGCTTCTTCCATCTTTTTCCTTTCCTTGTGTTCTCACTCCACAGGTCGGCGATGAAACCGAGTAGGAAAAAAGAGGAGTGTGCCAACAACTTTCTCGACCACCAAAAACCATAGGACTTGGGGGTTCACAGAGTAATCGATGGTATACGAGGTCGTTGGCTTCACTGTCAGTCTCTGTCCCTGATTGCATCCTTACATGATCCGCAGATCCAGACATCATCATACAACTCGAAGCTCTGAGCCCACTGTCGCCCTTGCTTCTCTTCCTTGGTGATGTCGAATCCACAGAGTTTACACTTGGCCATTGAATCCTTCCTAGACTGCGATCTGCTTCAGCATTTCTGCCACCGAACTCATAACCAGTGGCTTCTGCTGTGCGGATACTGTCACGGGTATCTCGCCTTCCTGTGGGACGTCCATGAGCTTCGTGTATTTCTTGATGGTTTTGGATAGCTTCATCTCGAAGATGAACTTCTCACCCTCTTCACCTTGGACTAGCACAGGGACGATGAATGCATGGTACTGCTGGCTGCTACCTGACTGGGCAACATAGCCATCAAAGTACAGCATCGCCTCCTCGTACTTGACCATCGGCTCGCCGTCACCGTCCAGCTCGGGCTTACCGTCCTCCCCTATCACGGGGAAGGGGTAGTTGTTCAGCTTCTGCATCTGTCTGTGCATCTCGAAGCGTCCGGCGTCGTCAAAGGCCCGTAGCTCGTAGAGCTTCTCGGTCAGCCATAGATCGTAGTAGATTCTCGGCAGAGCCTTGAGTGCCCCACTCGCCCGATCCTTCTCGTATATCTGATGTGTCATAGAGAGATATGGGAACCTGTCCAGAATCTCCCTGCCCGTGCTCTCGTTGATGCCCACCACCTGGTACTTCTCGAACTCCTCAACCTTGTTGAGGTGTCTATCGACTTTGTACCGCGCGTAGCTGGTCAGCGGGACTTCCTGAGCAAGTGTTAAAGCTGCCGTGATAATGTTCGTCAGTCTCGTGTCTGCGATCTCGTCGTCTGGGAACAGTTTATCGGCGGTGAACCCCTCTCCCGCGAACTTGTCTATGACAAGTTTCGTGAGGTCCTCCCTGAACACAGGGAAGGAAGCGTTCTCCACCAGCTCGATTGGTTTGTCCTCGACGTAGGGTTTGCCATAGCGAATGGCCGGCGCAGGTACAATCTTGTCGGATTTGATCAGCGATTTCTTGACCTCGATCCAGATGTCATTCTCTGTGATGAGCCACAAGCCTTCCTCGTGGCTTCGCGTCTTCTTTTTCTTCGCCATTTTATTTTCGTCCGTTTCTCTTGTCACCTATTAGGTGCTCTCACATCTTCACCTTGCGGGTTTGACTCCGCGACTTACTCTTTGAAGTAGGCGATCACAGCCTCAAGGTCCGCGACTGCGTCCTCGGTGCTGTTCCAGTAGATCGGGCTCGTGGTTCCCTTTGCCCAACCCTCCTTTTCTGGGTAGTCGTAGCCAATCAGTATGCCGACCTCGCCCGAGCCTACCTTGCGGGCTAAGAGGTGGTGGTCCATAGAACGGACGGGTCCTGCTCTCTGTACCTTGTCGCTTATGCGTTTCATTTTCTCACCATCTCATTCACTTCTTCCTGAAAATCCAGGATGCCCGCTTTCCACCCGCACTCATCAGTGTGTAGGGTTTCAGCCCTGAGCCGTCGATTACCTTCTGTATGAACGTCTCGGTAATGGATCTCCATAGTTCCTCCCTGCTCCTGATGGCGAAGTACCGCTTGTGGTGCCCGCCCTTACCCGTGGCTGTTGAGTAGTCCCAGATGCCAGCGTCGACGAAGCGGGTGGCGGCGAAGATGACTGAGGCTCTGCTCATCGTCTTACCCTCAGGCAACTTACTATTGACCATCAGGAACAACCCGCCGGAACCGGTTGGCTCGACACCACTCCAAATATACTTTAGCATGATCTCCTCGTATTCCTTGAACAGCATCGCTAGGCCGTTTTGCCTTAGGTCTACCTTCATTTCCATTTCTTTCTTACCTGCTCACTGCTTCAGGTATCCCGATATTGCACGGGAGACGTTTCCTCCAGAATAAAAAATGGGATGGGCGAAGTTACGTCGCCCTCTTTGTTTCCCCTTTCTGTCGTTGTTTCCTCACCGGCTTCGCATCGGCGCGTAGATGGGCTTGTTGAAAGGCGTTTGCTCTGAGCCCCTCATGGAGGTCCATGTGGTGTTGGAAGTCGGATTCGAGGTCTGTTACCTTCTCCTGTAGTTTGGTGAGTATTATAGACTGAGTTTCGAGTTCATCTGAGAGTTCCTTTTTGGTTTTTACCACCATTTTTCTTACCTGCTCACTGCTTCAGGTATCCCGATATTGCACGGGAGACGATCCGTTTCTCACATGACAGTTATGCTCAATCTATTATAAATGTGTGGGTACTTTGTGGGTTAAATCAATAGCTCCGTCTTACCCGATGCGATCGAGAGGACGTAGCTCTCAAGCTCCCTCAGCTTCTGCATGAGTTCCCTCCTATGAGCGGGGAACTCCATCATCTCATCGGAAACCGTTACACTGACGCACATCAACTCAATTCTTCTCATCTATCTGATGAACCTCTTTGGGATCTTGTCGTTCTCGAGGATGCTTTTCGCATCCAGTTTCAGATGTGGGTTTTTCTCCCTGTCGAACAAGTCTTTGGAGCCAACTATAAAGCAGACGGAACCCTTCTGTTTATCACTCATTTTATTCGCCGTCGTGTTCCGGCGATGCGGGAGTTGAACCCGCGACATTACCTCGGTCTGTTCCGAGTCCTCTTTTGCATGTCCTCTTCCATGACCGTCTCCAGATGAGAGAGGAGAGTAGAGATGATCGATATGTTCCTGTTAAGATCATCGACCTTGGTGTCCAACCTCTTCTCGATGCTGGAAAGATTGATTGCCACTCCTTGAAGTTTTTTTCTCGCTTCCTCCATCGCTTCCGTGGCTTTCTCGATCTCGGCTACATTTACTTCTTCCACTTGTTTCACCGACTCTTGCCTACTCTCAATATTTACGGTACCCGCTGGTACGATACCACTTGCCATGAGCGCGGCCTCCCCCAGTGTTCTGCTCGTAGGCTGAGGGGGCTTAGGCTGCCACCCGGGTCTTGCGCGCACGCCATATCTCTGACGTTCCCCGGGGCGAACCTCGTTAGTTCTCCATCTGATCTCGGGGTGTTCCTCGGGTTGAGGAGCCACATAAACTGGGGCCTCTTCAACCTTCTTGACTCGCTTCCGACGCTTGCCCTTTGGCTTTACTTTCTCGCCCCGCTTTCTCCTATAATCATCTTCAGTTGGTTTCTTACCACAACTTGGACAAGTGAATCCGATTACCCTCTTCTTAT
>SDBV01005334.1_pt1 | contig 18180 bp, 6 predicted proteins | sample 2277081 | NCBI WGS metagenome assembly SDBV01 (sample SAMN10402039, study PRJNA504765) | marine sediment metagenome | isolation source: marine sediment core GS10_PC15, 223 cmbsf | place: Arctic Ocean: Southern Knipovich Ridge | collected 2010 | reverse complement strand
TGATCTTGTTGGACGGGCTCTACGCCAACGGCCCTGTCATGGATTTCTGCCAGAGGGAGAAGAACTGGGACTTCATGATCGTGTTGCAGGATGATTCGCTTCCGAGCGTCTGGGAGGAATTCGAAGGGCTGAAGAAGCTTCAGACGGAGAACCAGCTGAGGTGGAAGTGGGGCAATCGAAGGCAGCATTTCCAGTGGGTGACCGACATCGAGTATTGCTACGGTCCCAATGGGCGAAAGCGGCTGAAAGTTCATCTCGTGGTCTGCGTGGAGGAGTGGGAAGATCTCGACGAGAACGGTGAGACCATAACCAAGCGGTCCCGGCATGCCTGGCTGTCCAGTAAGGAGCCGACCAAGAAGAACGTGCACGAACGCTGCAACCTGGGGGCGCGGCACCGTTGGGGCATCGAGTCCGGATTCCTGGTGGAGAAGCGACACGGGTACCAGTATGAGCACTGCTTCTCGTACGACTGGGATGCCATGAGAGGCTACCACTATCTGATGCGCATCGGACATGCGCTCAACGTCCTGGCTCAATTCTCAACCGCTCTGTTCAAAAAGGTCCGCGAGATGGGCCTGCGCGGGTTCCTCGAATTCGTAAGGGAGACCATGGCTGGCCTATGGCTGGACGCTGAGGAGGTTCGACGGCGCCTCAGCGCCCACTTTCAACTCCGCCTAGAATAGCCCGTCCGGGGGACCGCCCTACCGAGACAGCGCGGAGCGGCCCGATGCGGGGACAGGTGCGTCTGTCGTCGGTGCAAATCCGTCAAATCCACGTATGAATCCGACGTTACCGCCGATTCTGGCCGGCCTCCACGCGCCGCTTGCGTCGAGACTACGCCCACCGCGCCGCTCTGCCCTGGGCAACGGCGGCCCAGCCAGGTCATGCGTCACCTCTGAGGCGTTGGGTACAAGCTTGACAAAACTTAAACAATTCTATAACAAAACTTAAACAATTTATTATAGCAGGTTTGTCGCTTTTCGCTTGTATCGCATCAAGCCTTGATCTAAAATTCCACTCTAGGGCCATTATCAGGTTGCTGGTTACACTTCCAGCATATTCGCCGGACATGGGAGGCAATGGGTCTATACTGACCAGCTCTCTACGGCGGCAGCAACTCGGCGGGCAGCAGCCGGCCGCCGTTTGGGGTGGGAACATGAAGTTTTCAGAATTTTCCAAAGAATCTGGAAAAGCTGTTGAGGGGAGGGTTCCATGTCTCGGGTGATCCGCGAACGCAAGCTTTCTCTGGTTATCGGCCTCTTTCTCGTTGGCGTGTGCGTCGCCACGAGCTGCCTCATAGGCGAGGTGGAGGACGAGTCAGCTCTTGTGGAGGATAAGTCATCTACTCTGACCTACAAGTCAGACAAGGGCGAGTTGCCGGTCATGGAGTTGATCAGGGACTGGTATCGGCTGCACTTAAAATCCAGCGCAGATGGGGTTGCAGAGTGGCGCCTGAAGCAGCTCGTGGGACAGTATCATGCCCTGGGTGAGGTAGAGGAGTCCACTTTCGAGCTGATCGTGGACATCGACGCAGGCCAGGTGGACCACGAAGTCTACCCCTCGTTGGTGGGTTTCGACGACAAGGAGCAGACAGCCACCGTGGTTCTGGCCGTGCTGCTACTCACCGACGGCCTCGAGGGCGACTGGGCCGAGGTTGTCCGGTTGGTCTACGGACCCGAAAGGACGGTCCAGCAGGTGGCCCTGGGGGATGAGAGCCCCTTGAACGACGAGGAGGTCGAGGATCTGCCGATGTTGGATCGAGATCTTGTCTACAAGATTGCCGAAGGCTACGACAAGATGAGAGGTTGTTCCAGCTGGCATTGCAGGGCTTCGGCCGAGACCGTAATTGAAAATCCGGTGGTCCAGTGGCTTGTAGCGTTCAGGGCAGGGAAGAGGGCGAGGAACGGCCAGTCGCAGTCCCAGGGCGGGAAGATCGGTTCAGAGGAAGAGCTGAACCGCCTGATCAACAAGAATGGAGACACCACTGCCCCGGACGCGCCGGTGCTCGATCCCGTGGCCTCGCCAACGCCGCAAAACCCGATCGCGATCACCGGAACCACGGAAGCGGATGCGTTCATCGACGTGTCCGGCGGAGACCAGCCTGCAAGCGGCCAGGCCGATGGGACCGGAGCGTTTTCCGTGGATGTCCAGCTTATTGCAAACCAGTCCAACTCTTTGCTTGTCACGGCCACGGACCTGGCTGGCAATACGAGCGTTGCGGCCGGAGTGTCGGTGGTGCATGACGACATCCCGCCGGTCGTCGCGGTCCTCGAACCGGTAGAGGGGACGATGACCGATCTGTCGGCCATTACGGTATCGGGAACCGTTTCTGATGTTCACCCGGTGATCGTCGATGTGAACGGAATTCCTGCTACGGTTGGGGCTGGAGCGTTCAGTCTGGTGGACCTGCAGCTCGTGTCTGGCGCCAACATGATCGAGGCACTGGCGGTGGATGCCGCCGGAAATGCCGCGTCTGCTCTGACGGCGGTCTACCTGCTCGAGCAAGACGAGTACCCGCCGAGCGGATTCGGAATAGTCGGCCCCGCGGGCGGGACAGTGGCGGCGGACAACCCGGAAGATCCGTTCTACGGAGCTTCCGTGGAGATTTCTCCCGGTGCGCTTGACGATGAGGCAATTGTCGTTATACGCCCAGGATATGGTGCGCCGGAGATCAGAGGGTTTATTCCTGTCGGGCCCATCTACGAGCTCATTCCTCCGGCTCAGGAGTTCAATGCGCCGGTGACCTTGGAGATTCTATACGTAGAAGAAATAGTCAACCAGTGGGCATCATCAGAGGAAGATGTGGGAGTATACGCGGCAGATCAAGGCGTAGACGAGTGGACACGGATGGAAGGGACCGTGCTGCAAACGCTGAACAAAATAGAAATTCAGGTAACCAGCCTTTCATATTTCGTTGCAGGGGTTGAGACTATCGGGTACCTGTGTCCAAACCCAACCATGATGGTTGATTATGACGCATGCCTTCTTCCTGATGACCCTGCCCAGCAATACCCATGGGGAGTCGCACCGGACAGCACAGGAGGAGTGCCGTACACAGATAACTGCCAGCTTATCATCCCAGTTCCTGGTTTGACGTCGCTATACGCATATGGACGTTACGAAGAGGCGTTTGGTGCGGCAAAAGGGTACACGATGGAAGCAAGGATTTTTGTTGAGGATTTTAATTTGCAGGGCAGCTCGTCGGACGCGGTTTTTGGCATTTACGATGGCCAGAAGGAGTCCTTCATTATTATGCTCCACAGCACAGACGGTGCGTATTCATATGCAGGCGCTTGCGATCAGACTCCGACTTGCACTAGCATACAGGTTGATCCCTTAAGCTACCACGACTGCCGCATTGAGATCGTGAAGGATGGCGATGCGAAATTCTTCGTCGATGGAGTGGAATTCCTTGTGGTCGATTACGATTTACTCGACGATAATACAAATTCTGCCCCAAACACTTTGTTCTTCGTCGGTGGAGAGTCGGTGACCTACTGGAGTAGTGTCGAATATGAGATCTGTGATGAGGACCCGTTCGACGTGGATCCCGAAAGCGATGGTCTTCCTAATGAAATCGACAATTGCCCGAACACCTATAATCCAAGCCAGTCTGATGCTGACGGAGATGGGGTAGGGGATATTTGTGATAATCCTCCAGTGGTGCAGATAATCAGTCCTGAAGACTTGCACGAGACGGGAGAAGAGACAATATCAGTGTTAGTGCAGGTTAGTGATCCAGACGATGATCTGATTTTGGTAGATGTCAATGGATTTCCCGTGGAACAGGCAACAGGTGTTGCTGAAGTGCCTCTCGCGATGGGAACAAATGACATCGTTTGTACAGCCACTGACAATGGAGGAAATATAGTTCAGGCTTCAATAACAGTCTACCGCGTCGGTCCGGCCCCTGAGGCGCCGGCGCTCGATCCCGTGGCCTCGCCCACGTCGCAGAACCCGATCGCGATCTCCGGAACCGCTGAACCGGACGTGTTCATCGACGTATCCGGCGGAGACCAGCCTGCCACCGGCCAGGCCGATGGGACAGGAGCGTTTTCCGTGGATGTCCAGCTTCTTGCCAACCAGACCAACTCGTTGCTGGTCACGGCCAGGGACGCGGCTGGCAATACGAGCGAGGCGGCCGAAGTGGTTGTAGTGCATGACGACATCCCGCCGGTCATCGTGGTTCTCGAGCCGGTAGAGGGGACAATCACCGACCTGCCGGCCATCACGGTATCGGGAACCGTTTCTGATGTTCACGAAGTGACCGTCGATGTGAACGGAATTCCTGCGGCGGTTGGGGCTGGAGCGTTCAGCCTGGTGGGACTGCAACTCGTGTCAGGCGCCAACATGATCGAGGCCGTGGCGGTGGATGCCGCTGGAAATGCTGCGGCAGCCTTGACGGAGGTCTACTTGCTCGAGCAAGGCGAGTACCCGCCGAGCGGATTTGGGATAGTTGGACCCGAGGGCGGGACAGTGGCAGTAAACAACACAGAAGATCCGTTCTACGGAGCTTCTGTGGCGATTTCTCCTGGAGCGCTTGATGATCAGGCCGTTATCATCATCCGCCCGGGATATGGCGCGCCGGAGATCAGAGGGTTTATTCCTGTCGGGCCCATATACGAGCTTCTTCCTCCGGCTCAGGAGTTCAACGTGCCGGTGACCTTGGTGATTCCATACGTAGAAGAAGTGGTTAACCAATGGGCATCAGAGGAAGAAGTGGGAGTCTACGCGGCAAGTCAAGGCGGAGACGAGTGGGCACGGATGGAAGGGACAGTGCAGCCTGCGCTGAACATAGTAGAAATTCAAGTAACCAGCCTTTCACATTTTGTTGCAGGGGTTGAGAGCATCGGGTACATGTGTCCAAACCCAACCGTGAAGGTTGATTATGACGGATGCCTTCTTCCTGATGACCCTACCCAGCAAGATCCATGGGGAGCCGCACCGGAAAGCACAGGAGGAGTACCGTACACCGAAAACTGCCAGCTGATCGTCCCGGTTCCTGGTTTAACGTCGTTATACGCATATGGACGCTACGAAGAGGCGTTTAGTACGGCAACAGCGTACTCGATAGAAGCAATGATTATGGTTGAGGACTTTAATTTGCAGGGCTCCGGGTCGGACGCGGTTTTTGGTATTTACGATGGCCAGAAGGAATCTTTAATTGTTATGCTCCACAGCCCAGACGGTGCGTCTTCATCTGTAGGCGCTTGCGACCAGTCTCCGATTTGCACTTATTCACAGGTTGCTCCCTTAAGCTACCACGACTGCCGCATTGAGATCGTGAAAGATGGAAATGCGAAATTCTTTGTTGATGGAGTGAAGTTCCATGAAGTCGATTACGACTTACTCTCCGAGGATATAAATGTTGGGTCAAACGTTTCGTTTTTCACCGGTAGAGAGTCGGTGACCTACTGGAATAGTGTAAAATATGAGATTTGTAATGATGATCTTTTCAACGTGGATCCCGATAGCGATGGGCTTCCAAACGAAATCGACAATTGCCCGAACCTATATAATTCAAGTCAGTTTGATACTGACGAAGATGGGGTGGGGGATGTTTGTGATAATCCTCCACAGGTGGAGATAATCAGTCCTGAACACTTGTATGTGACGGAAGACGAAACGATATCAGTGTCAGTGGCGTTTACTGATCCAGACGATGATCTGGTTGGGGTAGAGGTCAACGGATTTCCAGTGGAAATGGCAACAGGTGTTGTTGATGTGCCTCTCGATATGGAAATAAATGACATCGTTTGTACAGCCACTGACGACGGAGGAAATATAGGTCAAGCATCAATTGTTGTCTATCGAGGCGATCCTGGATCGTTGCCTGATGTATTCGCAGAGTTTGATGCGCAACAAGAATACATATTCGAGGTTGATGATCCATCCAGCCCCATCAACGGTGCTCAGTTGGTGGTACCGGCAGGGTCTGTCTCAGGACCGGGCTATGCAGTGCTTGGGTTAGGTCAAGCAGATGAGAGATTTGAGGCAGGAATGGTGGAAGTGGGTCCTCCAGTCAAAGTTAGTATGGAGAGAACTGTATTGTTGAGCCCTGTTACCGTTCGAATTCCTTTTTCGCTTGATCTTGTTAGATTTTTCAGGAAGAACCCGGAATCGGTGACAATGTCGTTGCTTGAGACTGGAGGTCAAGACTGGCAGCAACTAGAATCGATAGTCTCCGCAGAAGAAGGAACTGTTCAGGCTGAAACAGACAGATTATCTTGTTTTCAGGTGGGAGTCGAGAGCATCGATTATCATATGGATACGTTTGCTGGAGTAGAGCAACAGCCTGATGATATTATCTGCGATTCGGAAAGTTGGAATGATCCAGAAAGTTTCGGAATGCGTTGTATTTGGCAGGACATAATTTCTGGTGAGCCTCTGGGCTGTATTTGCCCTGTAGGTGCATTTGGCGGTCCTGCAAATGCAAGTCTGCTGCTTTGGCCTCAACAGGTTAATGTCTCTCCATATTTGTCAAACATGCTTGCCAGCTATATTGTTTCATTCACTAGTGAAATACCTCTTGATGTTTCACCTGGAATTGATAAAGGGTCCTTGAATTATACTGAAATCTATGAGGATGCCAACGGAGATGAAGCTTCTCTGCTTCAGCTCTTTTCGGTTTCGGGATCCGGAGGATTTCCAATGACATATATTTCAGCAATGGATATTGTCATAAATCCTAATGGAAATGCTGTTTGGTACTATGCAAAACGAGAATTTATCAATTATGACGAACCAAATGTTGGAACCGGCATCTGGAAGTACGACACGTCAAATCCAATGATTCTTGATCCACAGGATCCTCGTCACCCAGATAGCAATCCAAGACTCATAGCCGGATGGGGCGGTGAAATGGGGGAATTTGATGAGTCTGGTGTCGAAGTTCTGGCACAAAATGCTTTTATCAATGTTGTATTTGGATTAGACGTTGCAGATGACGGTACTGTTTTCTTTGCTGAAACACATCAAGAAGATTGGGGAGTTCTACCTAACGAGACATTACTCGCGCATCGGATTCGCAAGGTGTATTTTAGGGATGGGCAGTGGGGAGTGAAGACAGTTGCCGGAACAGGCACATTTGGATTTTTCTCTTCTGATGTTGTAGGCGACGGAGAAGATAGCCCAATATGTGCCACACAAGCTCCATTGTACTTTCCCATGGAGTCGAGTATTATGGAACTTGATTCGATGGTACTTTTTATTGCGGATACATTTAATAGTAGAATTAGGGCAGTGAATATTTCGGGAGAGTGCGGACAACAAGGGAGCACAGTAGCAATTGGCAACATTGTACTTGAAGCAGGTGAGATGCAGACAGTCGTCGGCACAGGCCTTTCAGGTATAGACCCTCATCCTCCTTCCTGTCTGCAGCCACTACAAAATTACGGACTGCCCGGTCTCAATACTCCACTCTGTGGTCCATTTGGGATCACAGTTGTGCCTGGATGCGATGATATCCAGAGCAGTTGCCTAGATAGGTATCTTGTATTTTCAGACATGATGAACCATCAACTTCTCGTTTTGTCAATTGAAGATGGATTGGTTTCTCGTTTTGCAGGAGTAACTGGCGAAGCAGGATACAATGACGGACAGGTTCTTCTGGCGAGAATGAATCGGCCTCATGGCATTGACTATTCACAAGAGCTCGATCAATATTTTATCACAGACTATAGGAATAAAATGATTAGAAGAATTTACTTTAATGACATGGATGGGGATGGAGTAGGAGATAGTGATGACAATTGTCAAGATGTATCTAATCCCAACCAGGAAGACATGAACGGAGACGGCATCGGAGATTTGTGCGATATAGACTTAGACGGGGACGGAATTGAAGAAGGAGATGGAACAAATCCATGCACAGGAGGTAACACATTAAGTTGTCAGGATAACTGCCCATACCATCCAAACCCCGGTCAAGAAGATGGTGACGATGGTGGAGTCGGAGATGGCGTCGGTGACACATGTGATAACTGTATTGATGTTCAAAATCCCGATCAATCAGATGCTGATACAGATGGGTATGGTGATGTATGCGACAACTGTCCCAACCATGGCAATACTGATCAGATAGACACCGATGGTGACGGTGCAGGCAATGCATGTGACTTAGACGACGACGGAGATTCGGTGTTAGATGAAGATGACAATTGTCAATTTGTGTACAACGATCAGTCTGACTCTGATGCGGATCTTGTTGGTGATGCCTGCGATAACTGCTTTATGACCCCCAACCCAGGCCAAGAAGACGGAGACGGCGACGTAATCGGAGATGTATGCGACAATTGTGACAATTTACCAAACGCAACACAAGAAGATTATGATTTTGACGGCATTGGTGATGTGTGCGACAATTGTCTATTTATTTCCAACAGCGATCAGCAAGACAGTGATATAGACCTGGTTGGCGACGCATGCGATAACTGCCTCCAGGAGCCCAACCCTGACCAGTCCGACTTGGATGGGGACGGGATTGGAGATATATGCGATACGGATATTGACGGAGACGGAATCGCGAACATTGATGACAATTGTTCTGCCGTAGCGAATCCAGATCGAATTGATCATGATTTAGACGGAATAGGTGATGCATGCGATAATTGCGTCTATGAACGAAACGAAAACCAAGAGGATTTAGATAATGATCAAATAGGGAATATATGCGACAACTGTCCTGACAACTACAATTCTAATCAGTCTGATTATGATAAAGACGGCATTGGCGATGTTTGCGACGACTGTAGTATCGGATGCGATGATGACAATGTATGCACATACGATATTTGCGAAGGTCCGAGTGATTGTCAGCACTATCCCATGTATCTATACGATATCCATGTTTATTGTAATGACTAAAATGCATGCACAGTGATGGACAAATGTGATGAGAATGGATTATGCAATGGAACTGTGCTGGACTGCAATGACGGAAATCCGTGCACTGATGATGATTGTGATATCAGCACAGGTTGCATAAATACACCTGTTAGCGATGGTGTTGGTTGTTATGATGCAGAGAGTCCGTGCAAGACACTTGCTACTTGTACTGGTGGTAAATGTACATGGACATGGGACTCTGAAAACTGCTATTCAGAGCCAATAACTCCAGATCCTTCAGTTGCAAGCGATATTTACAATGACACAACCCACATATGGTCTCCTGGTGGTATGAATCCAGTGCAGACCGATCGCGTAATTGATATAGATCCGAGACGTATCGCTGTATTGCGGGGAAAAGTACTCAGTTTTGATCCAGTAACAAGTGGACTAGTAGAACTTCCTGGTGTAAGCGTAAAAGTTGATGGATATGGCGAGACGATAACTAAAAATAATGGTATATTTGAAATAGTGGTAAATGGCGGGGGAGTACTGACCTTGGTTTATGAAATGGAAAATTACATACCCGTAATGCGGAAAATTTACGCTCCATGGAGAGACTATTCATGGTTGCCTGATGTTGTAATGACTGAGTATGATAGTAACACTACAGTTATCGATACGACTGAATGTGCGGATCCCAACGATCCAGCCACTTGCATCTGGCAAGCAGCGCAAGGTTCGCTTGTATCTGATACTGACGGAACACGACAGGCCACTATCATATTTCCGCCGGATCTTCACGGGTATGTTACAGTCAAGGAAGGCGATTATTACGTGCCTTATAATTTTAGTGATTTGAATAATGGCATGACTATCAAAGCCACTGAGTTTACTGTTGGACCTATTGATGAAGAAGGCGTAGATCGCGGTCCAATGGCAATGCCAGAACAACTGCCGCCAGCCAGCGCATACACCTATGCGGTTGAACTAAGCGCCACTGTTGAGGTTGGTCAAGGGCCAGTGATTGCGTCCAGTGTGCACTTTACAGATGGAACAGCAGAAATGAATCCAAGACCGGTCTATTTTTATCTACAGAATTTCTTGGAATTTCCAATCGGGACTAATATACCTCTTGGCTTCCTGGATAGAGAAAGTGGATATTGGATACCTTCTGATAACGGAATCATTGTCATTGTAAGATGCAAAGAAGAAATAGCATCAGAATGGTATGCTTGGGTCGAGAATGCTATTTCACTCGGCATCGAAAACGAAGAACGAAGGCTTATTGCGTCTAATTTTGAAATGCCAGATTGCGCTTTGATCGATCCTGAAGATCAAGCGAACTGGGTGAAATTCTGGCGTATACCAATCCCTCACTTCACATCCTGGGATGCGAATCTTGGATTCTTTCCGCCCGAAGGAGCAGAAGCGCCAGGAGTTACACCTAGTTCCGAAGACGGAGATGGCGGTTGTGAACAAAGTGGTTCAGTAATCAATTGCCATACTCAAGTTCTGGGACAAGATATTCCATTGGCTGGAATCCCATTTGGAATTCACTATAGATCGGACAGGGTTCCTGGTTACAAAGCAGCATATACTCTGAAAATACCTATTCTTCGAGATGTCATGCCGATTGGAATAACTGCCAATCTTGAGGATATAAAATTAGACATACAGGTTGCAGGAAGGCATTAAACAACAGATATTGAGCAGCCCTATGAACATGAACATTGGTTCCTATGGGATGGAACTGATATTGATGGTCGACCATGGCAGGGCACAGCGCCAATAAGAGTAGGAATTGGATATGAATATAGAGGAGTAGAATATACTCAAACAGATCGGTTTGGGTACGCTGGAAATGGAGAGACAATCACGGTAGACTCACGCCAGAATTTGACAATGTGGACTATATGGAATGGTTCGATTGGTGCCTGGGATGCAAAACAAATGGGGTTTGGAGGATGGAGTCTTGGAGTCCATCATGTTTATGATCCTAGCGGTCGAGTTCTTTATATGGGTGACGGGAAACGAAGAAGCGCGGATAGAATGCCCTCCATTATTGAGACAGCAGTTGGAAATGGTGAAGAATGGGTTCCATCGTTAGATGATGGAAATACAGAAGCTACTGATGCTGCAATTGCAGGAGGTATAGTAGTTACAACAAATTCAGAAGGATCACTGTTTTTCACGACTCATGGCCGAGTGTATTCTGTATTCCCCTGGGGGGGAACTGTTAGGCTATTTGCTGGTGGAGGAGTCGCAGATCCCGTCGATGGTGGAAATGCATTCGATGCTAGTTTTGCTTCTAATATAGAAGGAATTGCCATTGATCCTGATGATAATGTATATATTACAGAATCGACTAATCATAGAGTTTGGAAAATACATCGAGGACAGGACCTCTTCGGTTTCAGAGCTCTAGAACTCTACGCTGGTAATGGTTATTCACCACCGGAAGATTGTACACCAGGTGGTAGTTGCCCTGGTGATGGTGGACCGGCAAAGGAAGCTGAATTATATAATCCATGGGGTCTTGCGTTTTCACCTGACGGGGATTTATACATTGCAGATTCAAATCACAATGTCGTAAGGCGTGTGGATCCGGCTGGAATAATAAGTACTTTTGCCGGTGGCGGTCAAGATCAGTCACCCAATTTTGGAAATGGTGGTCCAGCGAATGATGCTTGGACTGGTAATGTAAAATATATTGCACTTGGCCCAGATGGCAGTTTATACATGACAGAATGGGGTTGGGGACAAGTTAGAAGAGTTTCACCAGATGGAATAATAACTAGATTCGCTGGTGGAGGCGATATTGAGGACAACATTGACAAAGAAGGGATCCTGGCGACTGATGTTAAAATTAACCAATTGCAAGGATTGACAGTATCTAAGGATGGAATATTATATACATCGAGTGAACATGGATATATATGGTCAGTGGATCAAAATGGGATTCTCGCGAGTGTAGCAGGTGAGGGAGAACTTAGATTTGTTTTTGAGGAAGATGGTGGTGACGATGGACCAGCAATTTTAGCAACAATTCAGAATGTAGCAGATCTTTCTGTTGGCCCAGACGGAATTCTATACGTAGCAGAATTATCAAGTGATCGTATTCGGAAAATAAGTCCTCCAATTTCTGGATATAATCTAAATGATATCATAATCCCTGCGGAAGATGGAAGTGAGTATTATGTTTTTGAACCAAATGGGCAACACAGAGAAACCGTTGATAGATTGACAGGTTCTGCTGTTTATAGATTCTGGTATGATAACGGTTTACTAATGAATATTGAAGATGTTGATGGGGATATCTATTTGATAGGTAGAGACAATGATGGAAATATGGAATCAATACGTCCTCCAGGTTGTATAGTAGACCTAGATTGTCCTATTACGACATTCGAATACTTCAACAACGGTTACTTGAAAGCTGTAAAAGATCCGACAAATAGAAGCCACTATTTCAGCTATCAAAATGGCGGTCTTTTGAGAGAATTGAGAGATCCAAGGAATAAACTATATACATTTGCTTATAATGAGGATGGAAAGTTGGAATACGAGAGTAATCCGGCGGGTGGGTACAAAGAGCTCGTAAGAACAAATACATATGAACCAGAACAGCCCGCTGTACCAGAACAAGCCCCTGATGAACCAGGACAACCCGCTAGACCAGGGAAAAGGGGATATTATGTAGAGGTGACAACAGCTGAAAACAATACCGCAACATATAGTTTCTACAGAAATGCATACGGTGGCATTGAATACAACACAAATTTCCATTTTAACGGAAATACATCAAGTACACTTGATAGAGATGGTGCGATAACTATAATATATCCAGATACGACTGAAATAGAAATCGATTATTCACCAGATCCGCTCTTTGGCGTTGTCGCCAAAAGTATTGGTGAGTATGTGGTGTCAATTCCAGGCACATCATACGGATATACTTTGTATCATGAAAGTGATCCAGATGAAAATGACCCGCTTCTATACGACACATTAGATGAGACATATACATATGAATATATGTTAGATGGTGTTTATGTTGAGCGAATTAAGACGGAACATTACGATAAAACACATAGAGAATATACTATAATGGCGCCTAGTTGTAATGACAGCGATGGTGATACAACCTGTAGGAGCCATTTAATACAACTAGATGATAATGGTAGAATAATAAGAAAAGAAATAGTAGATACACGTCCTACAACAAGGCTATATCCATTGCATTATTGCTATCGAGAAAATGGAATGATGGATAAGATCTGCAATGGAGTTTGTGAAGACGGACAAGGAAATAGATGTATTGACGTAAGTGGCGAAGATAGAATATTTACATTTAGCTACAAAGAAAACACAGAATTTGTAGACGGTGTTGAGGATCCAATGGGACGTGCTGTTAATTTAGGACGAGATGATAGTGGTCGAGTGACATATAAAGATACAACTGATGATAAAAGAGTTGAATTGAATTACGATAATAATGGCAATCTATGGACAATTAAACCACCACTAGGTGATGAATATATTCATGAGATGACATATAATGGTGTAAACGATCTTGAATATTATATACCTCCATATGTTGAAGATATTGACAATTTAGCAACATATTACAAATACAATAAAGAAAGAAAACCTGTTGGAGTATATTTTCCTGATGGAGAGATAACTACGCATGATTATAGCAGAAGCCAATTGGCGGGAGTTCGCCATCCCTATGGATATACAGAAATAAAATACAAGAATAATACAGTCCAAATAGAAGAAATAAATACATCGATAGGAATAAATATAAGGTATACATATGATGGATTTCTCTTAAAAGGCGAGGAAACAAGGGATGAAAATCCTTTCGACCCACCAATGTTCAGCGTACGAGGCGTATATTACAATTACTACAATGATTTTACACTCCACACTATTGATTGCTATCTGTGTAGTCAAATAGTTCATGAGTATGAAGTCGATGGTTTAATGAAAAATGTTGGATCATTGACTATACAGAGAGATGATTATAATGGGTTAGTAAGTGGAAGTACATTAGTGAATATCAACACAGAAACATTATACAATAGATTCGGTGAAATAGAAGATTTCTATGCAAGAAATGTGGACGATTTGATCTACTATGAGAATTATGAAAGAGATAAGTTAGGGAGAATTACGGGGAAAACAGAAACAATTAGGGAACAGAATTTAGATAATTCTACAACATACTATGAATATATCTATACTTATAGTATTTACGATGATAATAACATCGAAATTGAGGTAGATGGAGGTAGATTGGAAAGGGTATATAAAACAATAGATCAGGAAAGACAGTTAGTAGCAAAATATGTATATGATGATAATGGAAATAGGATGAAGAAATGTTTTGATGAAGATTGTAGTACCGAATACATAAATGCAGTTTATGACAATCAAGATAGATTGAGGATATATGGAAATACAGAGTATCATTACAATGATGATGGAGGATTGAAGTACAAGAAAGTAATAGATGGGAATGAATCGACTAAATCATATTATGAGTATGATAAATTAGGTAACTTGCGTAAAACCTTTGTGATTGGCGGAAATAACATAGAATATATAATTGATGGAAGAAATCGGCGTATTGGAAAGAAAATAAATGGAATTCTTGTACAGCAATTATTATACAAGGATCAGCTAAATCCTATTGCGGAGTATGATGGTGATGGAAACTTGAAAACTCAATTTGTCTACGGAACAAAAATGAATGTTCCTGAGTATATGATAAGATATGGAGTGATATATAGAATAATAAGTGATCAACTAGGGAGTCCGAGACTCGTGGTTAATGTAGATACAGGAGACATAGTGCAACGAATCGACTATGATGAATTTGGAATTGTAATAGATTGCAGAGATGAGAACGGAAATCAGTGTGGAGAAAACTGGTTTCAGCCATTTGGATTCGCAGGAGGGTTATATGAACCAACAACTAAGTTAGTAAGATTTGGAGAAAGGGATTATGATCCAGAGACGGGAAGGTGGACACAAAAAGATGCGATAATAGATGTTCTCGGTCAAAGTGTAATGGGATTATACCAGTATGTTGGATCAGATCCAATTAATAGGATCGATCCTAGTGGGAAGCAATCTGGTGGTGAATCTGGTAGTGGTGTTTCATTTGATTGGCCGACCTTAACGCTTAAATTACCTTTTTTAGATATTCGATTTAAGCCAATGTCCTCAATGGGCGGGCCACCATTAGATCCAAGTGGTTATTCAGGTTGGTTGTTTAGTGAAGAAATGAAATTTGGAAGTAATATAATGAAAAAGTGTCTTCCAGAGACAACTTTAGATTTCAAGCCACCATCATTTAAAGATTTCTATAATAATCTATTCATGCCACCACCTTTGTTATCAGAACTGAATTTGGACCTAGGAAAATTGGGCATTTCAACAGGTAGTTCAATTGTTACGTGGTAACAAAGGATAGAAAGGACAATTAATTCCGCTTTCACAATATAGGATTAGTTTTTACTGTTTCATTGGGCCGTAACCTGATAGGATAACAATAGAAATTAGGATTCTGGAGGAGAGAAAATGGCGAATACAGCGAGTGACTCCTATACATTGAATCGGGGAGGAAAAGACCGAGGACTTCGAGTGGGTTTTGAGGGCAGTCTGAAACTCAAGTTCAGTGGTTCGAAGGTCACCTCGGACGCTGGCTTGCTCGAATGCCGATAATTCGATGATGCATTCGGGTTGTTCGTTTCTGCCGAACGTATGCTCAACGATTTGCGTACCGGTCACAGAATCCAGCATGTTCTCACCTCATTGGTCAGGCAGTCCGTCTTAAGCCGACTCGCAGACTATAAGGATGCTGATGATGCCGGGCGCCTGTCTGTCGATCCAACAATGAGAGCTATCACCGGCAGGCTGGCCAAGGACAAGAACTAGCAAGCGCAAACACAATGGGTCGGTTTGAGACAGACATGCTGACGCTGAAGAACGATTTTACTACTATGGCTTTGATCGACAGCACCAGGTTACGAAAAGCAATGCGTCGAACCAAGTATAGCCGCATCATTATTGACATGGTAAGTTCTGAAAGCCCGGTACATGGTGAGCAGGAAGGCTCTGCGTACAGCGGTCACTTAAAGAACAACTGCTTCCACCCGTTGTTCTGTTTCAACCAGTTCGGTGACTGCGAAGGCGCAATGCTCAGACTTGGAGATTTCCACAGTGCCGACAGTTGGAAGGAACTCCTGGAACCGATCGTGAAGCGGTACAGACACCACAGAGGACGCAAACACTTCAAGTGAGATGCTGCCTTAACAAAACCTGAGATCTACGATTACTTGGAAAAGATAGGATTCCTTTTTGCAATCTGCCAACCATCTAGAGAGCTGATGTATGATCGGAACCGGCATCTGCTTACGCGACCTGTGGGCCGGCCTCCGAAGAAACCCTTTATCTGGTTCGGCGAGTTCACCTACCATGTTCCAGAGGCTTCCTGATCGAAAAACGTAACTTCACTAGAGGAAAACCGTGTGCTTATGGGGCTAATTGTAACTGGGGTGCGTATATGGATCTTTCCGAGTTCTTGGCGAAAGAGAACACCGCGCACTCGGGTTGAAGTGGACCAAATCGCCGCTTTCGGGCATCGATGTATCGACATAGCCGCGCACTCAGGCGTGGACCGAAGGGAACGAGTCGACTCTTGCCGAACTTCGTATGTCGAATGCTGAGCAGATCCCGATCGAAGTCGACATCTTGGCGACGAAGTCGCGCAGCTTCACTGACTCGCAGTCCGAGTCCATAGAGTAACGCGTACACCATCTCGTACGTTTGCCCTCTGAGTTGCGCATTGGGCGCATCCGATAACCGAGCGGCTGCGTCCAACAGGCGCCGGGCCTGGGTTATGTCAAACAAGAAGGGTCGGCTCGGCACCCCGCTACGTTTTGGTCGAGCGCAAAGGGGGGATGCGGGGATGACCTCATGGAGTACGAGCCAATCGAGCAGGCGGCGCACACTTCCGAGAAGGTGGTTGTAGCTGCGCGGCTTGCGCCTCGGTCGAGAAGCAAGAAAAGCGTCAAGCACCTGCGAAGTGACCTGATTGATGGTATGGATGCGTTGCTCCACCAAGTAGCGGTCGAGCAAGCGGAGCACGCTCGCTTCGGCGCGAAAACGGCGCCCCAGAGTGCGTTTGTGAGCCAGATAGGCTTCAATGCCGTCAGCGAACGGGCTGCGGTAGCAATAATCCGTGCTATTCATGAGATCTGCTACCACCGGCCAAAGAGAGATCCACTTCCACCGGTTAAGTGATCCACCTGAGCGTTGTTCTGGCTGAGGGGAGACTGTGTCGTGTAGTGATCCACCCGATTCTCACGGATAAAGTTTTCAGAAATTTCAACTCTTCACTTGACAGATGCAATTCCATGCATATACTATTCAGTCATGCTCAATGCTCACGGAAGAAACAAACGTCAACGAGTCACAAGCTTCCAAGTCCTGTATCATACAGAGTTGGTCCAAGAAGAAGCTCCGTTGCCGCTCGGCAACAGAGGGGTATAGATACTCTTGTCGGTCAACAATAGAATTTGATACGGTTGCCGTGCGGCAACTGCTTTCAAAAAAGAAACCATAACGATTACCGACGGTTGAAAGGAACTATAACAATAATCGGTAGTTGCGAACCCCTTTTGATTTCGCTGGGTTATATAAAGTCGAAGATTTTCGCGTTGGTAGTGATGAGATTTGTCAAGGCGCATCGCACGTCCTTCCTCCTGGCCTTCAGATGATCGGCCTCCTCACTACGGCTGGTTGGGCTACCAAGAAGCAGCCAAAGGCCGCCTCTCCTGTTTGCGTAGGAGAGGAGAGTCGCTAGCGAGAGCCTCAGAGGCGAACGATATGAGATATAAGGTTTGGCAAATCCGTCTGCATGCACCTTCCTCGACACCATCTCGCCGCGCGCAACGCCAGGGGGGCCTCCGCTTCGTTCCGGCTTCAGTACCGGTGGGCCCTTTGCCGGTTTCGAAGTTCCAGCGCGCCTCCAGAAAGGCATTTGCGAGGGCCCGGGCCGGTGGTAACCTAACCAGATGATGGAGGAAACCAGAGCCAACCTAAGTCCACTTCTTAGTGGAACAAAATCCAGGTGGGCCCTTTGACGATCAAAGGGGCCCACCGGTACTGAAGCCGGGCTCGCTACGCTCGCCCTCCACTACGCTGCGGCCCCCCAGGGCGTGGTCTTGAACCCGGTGCTGTACCCCCAACAGCCGGATCCTGCAACTCTGGTGGATCTCCGGATCCCGATGAAAGTGGATCACTTCTTCACCGGTGGTAGCAATGAGATCGTCTCCC
>SDBV01005333.1_pt1 | contig 18181 bp, 18 predicted proteins | sample 2277081 | NCBI WGS metagenome assembly SDBV01 (sample SAMN10402039, study PRJNA504765) | marine sediment metagenome | isolation source: marine sediment core GS10_PC15, 223 cmbsf | place: Arctic Ocean: Southern Knipovich Ridge | collected 2010 | reverse complement strand
AGATATATTAAATTCAATATTATTAATTAATTTTTCATCTGAAAAATCATACTCCCCTTGTAGATTTATATGTTGCCATGTGATTACAGATTTTAATTTTATTGCTTGGTATATTTTATTCTTTTCATCTTCACTTTCAGCTAAATGAATTTTTTCTGCTAAATACAAATAATTCCAGCATATTATTGCATTCTCAATTAATCGCTTACATCCTTCTGCAATACATTGTTCTTCTTTGGTTACATATTGAAACTCTTGATTATTTCCATAAAAAACAGCCTTTGCTAATTTATTGGAGCTCTCAAGTTTATTTAATTGTTTTTCAATAGCTTGTCTTAATTCTACTTCATTAAAATATTTTAAAAGGAATATTGATTTGATTATTTTGCCAAATTCTTTGATAGCACGATACAAAGGATGAAATCTGGAATAAGAACTTAATCTTTTTAATAATTGTGAAGCCGTTGTCTTCCTTGTCTTAATAGTTGCCATAAATCTCAATATATCATCCCAATATTTTTCAATTATATTAGTGTTGATTTTTCTATCCGGAATTATTTTGTATCCTTTATTTTTTTAACAACTTTTATTTTCAAATCCATAAAGTCTTTGATCTTTAAAATTCTTTATTCTTGGAGCAAAGGTGACTCCAATAAAATGAGTAATCCCGAAAATAATCTCGCTATATCCATGAGTATCTGTGGAATGCATGTCACTTTCTACAACATCATTATACAATAATCCGTCTATTACATATGAAGCTTCCCTTTCAGATGAACTTATTACTGTTGAATAGAATAACCGATGAGAGCCATCAATAAATGAGTAAACACTTACTCCTTTGCCTTTTCCAAAATATTTAAATGAAAAATTTGAGTTTAAAGAATCAACTGCAATTATATATTTTTGTCCATCACTACTTGTATGTGTAGAATTAATAGAGTCCTTAAATAATTCCTGTTTATTATATCTATCTTTATAAAAATTTTCTTTGTGTATTTTTAAACAACTATTTGTATTTGATTGGGTTGTTTGGATCAGCTTTTCTATCAATATGTCGTTCAGGCTATAATATTGATTAATTATAAAACAAATAATCAGGAGATATTTATTTTTATCTCTTCTTTTTATTTGAAATATTTGGGATTTGATCAGAATTTGAGAATAATACCGGATTACTTCAGATGATAGTTTTAATTTATTAATAAAAGGGCGAAGTTTATCAAATAAAGCTTTCAGCATTTGAAGATCTTTTATATTTTCCTTAATTTTAGAAGGCTTTGTTGATTGATTAATTTTTTTAAGTAAAGTTAGTTTATATCTTTTGATTTTACTCATTTCATTTTGAGAATCGTAATACTTATCATCAAATTCAAATAATTGATCAAAAAAACCCTTATCCTTTCTATTTAAATGCTCATCTATCTTTTTTATCAATGAAGCTTCAAATATTTTTAATGCATCTGATATTATTTCAGAGATTGAATAATATGTAGGGATTTCAATCTTATTCCTGCGCATGAAATCTAATAAGCCAACAAAAATTACCTTTGTCTTTTTTCTACTTGAACATAATAAAAGCGCTTCATTTAATACCAATTTTTGTGTTCGTATACTATACTTTTGTATTCCGAGTTTTTTTAGTATTAATTGTCTGTATCTCATATAAGTATTTTTTATATGCTTCTTAAAGCTAATATCTCTAATATTGATATTTAAATACTTTGCAACATATGTAATATCGGCTTTATTAAAATGCTGAGGCATGTAGAATTTTTTTATTTCTTTAAAATAATTATATAATAATATAAAACCAACTTTATTGCTATTTGTTCGTAATTCACTAATTGATTTTAATTCCCATTCAGTAAATTTGAAGATTTTTTTTCTATCATCTGATGATAGAAAAGGGGGATATTGAAATTTCTTCTTTTCTAGTTCATTTAGAATTTTTATATGTCTTGCCATTCTTTTCTCCAATCAATTATTTAATTAATTTTCAGAATAAATAAGAATGTATAAATATACAACGGGGATATACCCCCGAAAATGGCTGTTTTTTTGATCAAAAATTTATACACAAAATGGCATTTTAAATCAGTTTTAGTGCTCTAATTATCTATATTATCTTAAATTAAAGCCTATGGGACTTTTCCCCCAAATGTTTAATATCACCCTATATTTACCTTGATAGAAATGATAACCAATTCCTAATGATTTCAGATAATCGTAACCATTTAGCTGCTCATAGTAATTGTAAGTTACTTTGGTAAATTTTCCTTCGTCTTCGGGAAGCAAAATAGGCACACTGTCGCCTCTAAAGAAAGAACCTGTCATTGCAACAATGTGAGCTGTTGACTTTCGCATAATATCACGTAGCAAATCGCCCAAACGATTTTCTGCATCAGCCGAAACATGATGAAATTCGTCAATTGCCAAAAGTGTATTATTAAACTTTTTTTCGTCTAATTCTTCGCAAGCAAAACGCAATGTTGCATGTGTACAAATAAGAATTTGCTCATCGCTATCCATAAAGTTATGAAATGCCTTTACTTTACTTTTACTTCCATCACTCCCAGGTGTACAAAGATTGTATTTGTCGTTTGGTTCCCAGTTGGCGAAAAAACCAAAATCTTTTAAGGTGGTTTTAGCAAATGAACTACCGATAGCACGCTCAGGAACCACAACAATTACTTTTTTAATGCCTTGATTCACTAATTTATCTAAGCCGATAAACATTAATGCATGAGATTTACCCGAAGCTGGCGGAGATTTTATTAATAAATACTGTGCATCTCTATATTCAAAAGCTCGTTCTTGCATTTCACGCATTCCATATGCATTGGTACTTTTGCTTTGTCCTGTTTGTTGGTATTTTACATTTACTATATTTGTCACATTATTTTCTCTTTTTTCGGGTTTTCTTTTCTTTGGCAAACAAAGTGCCTTGTTCTTTTTCTTCTGCAATCATTTTTTCGTAGAGTTTAAACAGGTACTCCAAACGCTCTTCATCACTTTTAAATGGTGTACTACGGTAGCATTTTTCTATTATCTCATCGTTTTGGCGGTGGGCTACTCGCAATCCCTCAGGCATTTTATCGGGGTCGTAAAGTTCTTAATAGTGATTAGAACTGATGATAAACCAATATATAGATTCAGGAGAAGCTACCTGATAAATCTGAGTTTAGCTACGTATCAGAATTAGCATTTTTCAGAGATGTAAAACAATAGAGTGAATATTAAAGAAGAAATGATCGATTCGATTATAATTTCTATTGATTTTTGAAGACTTTGGAATATAATTTTATTTATAGGTATTATGGAGATGCTATATTACTAAAAAGTGGGGAAAGTTCACACATGAAAATTTAATAATATATAGCAGGCATTATTCTTTTATATCCATGAATAATTTTAATGTTAGGGAAACCGGATAATAACATTAAAAAGGAGTAGTGTGTATGGATAATCATTCTTCTTCAGTTGTAAAAGCAAAAAAAGAAACAACCTCTATTCCTATCCGTCTGTTTGTGCTCATCGGTTTTGTGGGGCTTCTGACAGCCCTCATAGTCGGTTATGGTTTTTATACAGGGCATCGTATGATTACAGATTATGTTCCACAGGTGGATGCTGCAATGGAAATTAAATTCGAAGTAACCCTGGCCCATCTGTGGCTCGAGGAATTCATAATCGGAGACAGGAGTCTGGAAATGACGGAGATATGGGAACATCTCGACCTTGCAGACTGGTATGTAAAAGCAATGCTGGAAGGAGGTGAAAATCCGGTGGGAATTTTTTATCCGATAGATGATCCTGTCCTTCAAAATAAAATAAAGATTCTTCAGAGCAAATTAAAAGAATTCCGGGATATTACTCAAATAAGATCGGAGGGCATCGGGAATACAGGAATCGGAACATCTATAGACCAGAATTATGATGAACTTTTTGAAGACTTTATAGAACTGGCACATGAAGTCGAGACTGAATTACAGTCGGTTCTGTCCAGGGATTTGAAAAGTTTCCGTATTACTCAGATTATTATGATAACTGTTTGTATATTCCTTGCTCTGATAGTCAGTATTATCTTCGGCCGTTATGAACGGAACAGGATTAAGGATTATAAGACTGTACTTAGTATGAATAAAAAATTGGAGAAAGAAATACTTACACGCAAACGAGCAGAAAACAGTCTGAAAAAAAGTGAAGAAAAATACAAATCATTATTTGATAATATGATTAATGGTTTTGCACTGCATGAAATTAATCTGGATGAAGAAAACAATCCTATAGATTATGTATTTCTGGAGATGAATGAATCTTTTGAAAGATTAACCGGCCTTAAAAGAAAAAATACTATAAATAAAAAAGTCACCGAAGTAGTAAAGGGAATCGAAAATGATGATTTTGACTGGATAGGGACTTATGGGAAAGTCGCATTAAATAGCGAAGAATTAAAGTTTGAACAATACTCAGAGCAATTAAACCGCTGGTACTATATTAATGCATACAGCCCTAAAGAAGGATTCTTTGCTACGATCATAGAAGATATTTCGGAAAGAAAACAGACAGAGATAAAACTTAAAGAAACGAATCAAAGCCTGGAAGAGTTGGTCTATATAGCTTCTCACGATTTACAGGTGCCTCTAATCTCCATGGAAGGATATGCCAGCGAACTGTTGAACACTTACAGTAATAAACTGGACGAGGAGGGAATTTATTGCCTTAAAAGGTTAAAGGCGAATTCACAGAGAATACATCAACTGGTCTTGAATTTACTCGACATTTCCAGATTAAATACAAAGAAATACCCTCATGAAACTTTTAATCCTCAGAATATTGTGGAAAACATATTGGCCGACCTTGTGTTACTCATCGAAGAACAGAATGCAAAAATAAGTGTCAATGATATGCCGTGGATGACCGGTGATAGGCTCAGGCTGGATGGAGTTTTTCGTAAGTTAATTACAAATGCATTAAACTATGGAGGTAAAAAAATTACAATAGGATGCGAAAAGAATATCTACTTTGTAAAGGACGATGGTATTGGTATACCTTTAGATCAGCTTAAGAAGATCTTTGCTCCAGGTGAAAGACTAAAAATGCTGGATGTTAACGGAACGGGAATGGGCCTTACATTTTGTAAAAAAGTTATTAAACAACATGGCGGAAAAATCTGGGCGGAATCGGGAGGGAAGAATAATGGTTCGACTTTCTATTTTTATTTAAAATCTTAATATGAGAGGTGCAAAGTTATGAACATTAATATATTAAAACATTTGGAGGTAATTTTACTCGTGGAAGATGAGGAGGACCATGCCAGGCTTATCATGAATAGCCTGAAGAGGGAGGGTAAATTACTAAATGAAATAATTTGGGTTAAAAATGGTGTTGAAGCCTTAGAATACATGGAGAAGTCAATGAAATCTGAACAAGCAGATAAAGAAAAACCCAGATTGATCTTACTGGATATCAAACTTCCGCTAAAGGATGGATTTGAAGTATTAAAGATCTTAAAAACCGATGAAACATACAGAAAAATTCCTGTTGTGATGCTGACAACTACTTCAAATTCGGATGATGTTAAAAAAGCTCTTAGTATAGGAGCTAACGATTATATTGTAAAACCTGTTAAATTCACCGATTTTGTGGAAAAAGTATCAAAGCTGGGAAATTACTGGATTTTAACCAGTGATGCGGAAAATGGGATCTTTGAAAAATGAAGAACCATAATATGAAGGTATTCTATTTTAATTAGTCTATGTGTGAAGGGGAAAATGAATCTGTCAAAAAAGATTGAAATATTACTAATAGAAGATGATGTTGATCATGTTTTCTTTATAAAAAAGGTTTTAAATTCGGATAGGTACAATATAACAAATATCGCAGATGGCAAAAAGGGATTGGAATATCTGCTGGATAATAAGAATGATTTGGATGTAGTTCTTTTAGATTATCATCTTCCTTCAATGGATGGCCTGGATATCCTAAAAGAAATGCATCAAAGAAATTTTAATTTGGCATTCATATTCTTAACTGTAAATACTGATGTAAATATAGCAGTGGAAGCCATGAAAATGGGAGCACTTGATTTCCTGCCCAAAACAAGAATGTTTTACAAAAATCTTCCTGCAATGATAGAGAAAGTATATGAAATTAACCGTAGCAGGATAGAACATAGCAGAATAGAAAAGGCATTAAAACAAAATGAGGAAAAATACCGTTCCATCCTTGAAAGTATAGAAGAGGGTTATTATGAAACTGACCTTGATGGCAATATTACCTTTTTAAATGATGCCCTTTGCATAATATTTAAGACACCACAGGATAAAATAATCGGGGCAAACTATCAGAAGTTTATAAAGGGTAAATATTATAAAAAAACATATATTGCATACAATAGCATATATAAAACCGGGGAACCTGTAAAAGAACTTGAGCTGGAAATATCAATACATGATGGTAAAAAAAGGTTTATAGCGACTTCCGCTTATTTAATTAAGGATACTGAAGGTGAAATAACAGGATTCCGAGGTATAGTCAGAGATATAACAGAAAAAAAACACGCAGAAGCAGAAAGGCAGAAATTGGAATCCCAGCTTCAGCAAGCGCGAAGAATGGAATCAATAGGGACTCTTGCTGGTGGAATTGCACATGATTTTAACAATATACTTGTTCCAATCCTGGGATATGCAGAAATGATTCTGAATAAGATACCTGAAGATAGTGAGTTACATAGAAATGTTCTATCTATTATTAAGGCTGCTCAACGTGCTAAAAATTTAGTTCAACAGATACTTACCTTCAGCCGGCAGGATGATAAAAAAAAGAGTCCGTTTAATGTGTTGCCGGTGATTAAAGAGACACTTAAGCTTCTACGGGCATCCATACCTACCACAGTTAAAATCATTGAGAATATATTGATAAAAAATAATGAGATTATTCTTGGTGAACCTATTCAAATTCATCAAATTGTCATGAACCTGTGTACAAACGCATATCACGCAATGGAAGATACAGGCGGCACACTTGAAATCAATCTGTCAGAAATCGAATTAGATATTGCCGATCTGCAAAATAAAAACATGAAACCGGGAAAATATATAAAGCTTGTGATTTCAGATTCAGGACATGGAATAGCCCCAGAAATAGTAAAACGCATTTTTGAACCCTTCTTTACAACAAAACGATCTGAAAAGGGAACCGGAATGGGATTATCCGTTGTACACGGAATTGTAAATGAACTTGGTGGTAGTATAAATGTATTTAGTGAACTGGAAAAGGGTTCAACATTCCATGTGTGTTTACCTATCGTTGAGATGTCTCTTGAAGAAAAATCGGCCGAACCTTCTTATAGAAAGTTAACAGGCAATGAAAAAATACTAGTTGTAGACGATGACGTAGATATAATAGAAATAGAACAATTGATATTAGAAGAGCATGGTTATAAAGTAACAAAATATACCAGCAGTGAAGAGGCGTTAAAAGAATTTAGTTCTTCTCCTGATAAATATGATCTTGTTATTACTGATATGACCATGCCAGGCATAACCGGAGATAAACTGGCACAGAAAATATTTAAAATACGGCAAAATATTCCCATAATTCTTTGTACAGGATTCAATGAACAAATCAATGAAAGTAAGGCCAGGTCAATAGGAATCCATGCTTTCCTTATAAAACCGGTAAGAATGATAGAACTCTGTGGGACAATTCGAAGTGTCCTGGATAAACCGTAATACAAAACTACTTGCATTATGTACTCCTTAGTTCATCAATCAGGATGGGCGATTTTAAATTTCCTCCAACCTTTTTATAATTTTCCCGTATAATGATAATAGATGGGACTATTAAATTTAACTGGCAATTATATCTCTATAGATGATAGTAATAAAAAAGAATTCAATAGGATCTGGTACAAATATTACAGGCGGATATGGCTTTTTTCAAAAAGCATGTTAAAAGCTGGAAATACTGCTGTAGATGATATTAATAATGATCGTCTTAAGAAATATGCAATAAAGGCAGTAGAAGATTTTAAATCTGGCGATTGTATAGAATTGTGAAATATTTTAAAAACAAACAATTTCGAACTTGTTTGAAAGCGCTAAAGCACTTTGATGTCTACTGATTTCAGTACAGTCGGTAGCAGCTTTCGCAAATCTTCTTCTGTTTCCACTTCCGGTAGTTTTGTAAACAAATAATTTAAATACCAGTAAGGATTAAGGCCATTCTCTTTTGCTGTATGAATTAAACTGAACATAGTTCCACTGGCATGAGCGCCTCTTAAAGTGTCAGCAAAATACCAATTTTTTCGGCCAATAACATATTCCCGAACTTTTCTTTCTGTGTAATTGTTATCCGGTGTAAGGTACCATTTATCAAGATAGCATATCCATTTAGACCATTCTTGCAAAGTATAGTTAATACTCTGCCCCAATTTGACACTCGGAGAGACATTATCTTTTTCTTCTATTAAACAATTATGCAACTTTTTTAATATCGGATGTACCTGCTCTTTCCTCTTTTTTACAAACTCATTTCTGCTGAATATTTTATCATCTAAATCTTTCCGCAGCTCTTTTTCTATTCTGTAAATATCTTTAAAATATTCAAGGATTGTGTATGCAGTTCCTGTATCTTCTTTGCATAATCCCGCAGCTTCAAAAAAATATCTTCTAATATGCGCCCCGCATCCTACTTTGATTATACCTTCCTGCTTTTCTGTGTCATTATAGATTTTAAGTCCGTCTGTTTGAAGGTGTCCTTTAAATCCTTTGCAGTTCTTTTTTTTGAAAATCCCTGCTTCTTATAATTCTTTATTTTTCTGAACATTTTTGTCTGTACCATCAATTCCTCTTGAAAATAATTTTCAAAGAGTTTACAACCTCAGGGGTGGGGATTTCTACTTACCATACCCTGGGGAATTCTATTTACCAATACATGGTACATTCAGTTTACCATTTCCAGCACTGGTGCCTTATTTGCTTCTTCTAACCCTTATATCCTTGCACATAAGTTTTATAATCCTTTTTTCAGTAGGATTTATCTTATCTACTTTTAACAATTTGATAGCATAAAGATATTTTCTTCTCATATACTGGATTGAAGGTATAGTTGTTCCAAAATGCTCTGCAAGTTCATAATCTTTATTTATGTATTTGCCATCTTTTTTCTTATTCATCATAACAAATTCTTCCAATAGCTCATCAGTCCATTCAATAATATACTCGGGATCGCTAAAATCATATTTTTCAAATCTAATTAAATTACGTTCTTTATAACCTTTATGTTTTTTCTTTTTCCAGTAAGGATGTCTGTGCCTTGCATGTTTAATATCATCAATAGTAAAACCATTTGATTTACACCATTCCCTTGTAACGACAGATTTTTCATACCTCGATAAACTACTTTTAATACATTTATCTATATATTCAGCAGGAGTTTTGCATTTTAATAAAGCATTCTTAGCTCTGGTATTCACTGTTATTTAAAACCTCTTTCCCATCGTATTATTTTAGATATTTAACATCATCTATTCTATGCTATAAATTCTAAATACCCAGACATAGCACTAAAAATTGCTCCCGCAAAAAATAACATTGATGTTGCTATAGGTTTATCAGTTAATGCCCATACCAATGAGCAACAACTATAAAGATTAATCCTATAATAAATAAAATAGTTACCATAATAATACCACCTTCTAAATTCCGCACAGATGGTATTTTATGTGCAATATTAGAATAATTGTCGCTAGTCAGCATTCTTTACAATAAGTGTTTATATTATTCAAATTATTAGTGTTTAGCCAATTAAATAATTTATTAATCATTTATAACTCCCCCTACCCTACCCTATCTATTTCCCACAAATATACATTGTATATCTCCAATATCTAAAACTAGACATTTTTTAAATTATTATTTATAATATTTCCAAAATCCTTGGGAGGGGAATATGAATAATAATTGGGCAACTAATGAATTTAAATCAGTAGATCTTGGAGATCAACGTTTAAACAAGCGATTACTTAAGCTTTCAGAAGATTTCATCGAATCACCTGAAAGTCCAATTAGTCAATCATGCAGAGATTGGGCTGCTACTAAAGCTGCATATCGATTCTTTAAAAATAAAACTATTTCTTACAAAGAAATAACTAAAAGTCATGTTACAGCAACTTTGAATAGATGCAAAGAATATCATAAAATTCTTGCAATTCAAGATACAACATATTTTACATATAGTAATCATCCAAAAACAAAAGGACTTTGCGCATTAACGAAATACAGTATGCAAAGTTGAATAAGCAGTTTATTAGTGTTTTTCCAAATTTTAGACTCCAACTTTGCATAATGATTAGCTTTGGATAACATAGCATCAATTGTTACTATACAACCATTTATATCCAATAACTTCAATAATTCCGGAATTGCAGTAATTTCATTCGATTTCTCATTTATCTTTATCTGACCTAATACCATATTATTTTTACTCGACCATGCGCTCACTATATGAATACAAGCTTTATTTAATGATTTATCAAAAGATCTTCTTAAAGTTTTTCCATCTATAATAAAGCAAAAATGATCTTTAGGATAATAGTAAGAAGAAACTATCAAAAAAGTCAGTATATATTCTGATGGAGTTATTCATAAGAATCAAGGATACTAATAATTTGTTATGAATAGAAATATGTATAACAATACCTTTTGAAATTGTAATACACAGATACAAAGTTTACTTGGAATTTTTATAATAATTCTTGATATTAAATAAAAATTTGTTGTAATAAATCCAATTGTGAAAAAGACCTCAACCGACACAAAAGTTAATATTAATGAAAAAGATCTTGTAGAAAAGTTTCGGGTATTATCCTATAAAGTAACAAAATATGCTAATTACGGGCTTTCAAGAGTTGAATTCCTGGAAAAAGTTACAAAACTGCTTATTAATTTGACTTCTTGTGATGAAATAGACTTACGGCTCATACATATTAATAAACAAAAAAGTTATGAAATTGTGCGCTGTACCAGAATAAATTTTTCTCTTGAAAACAAAGCCACTATATCCGCCGGGAAGAATAATAATACAGACATACTGGGTTTTGAGCAGCTTTGTGTAAATATTATTGATGGAAAGTTCGATTCCTCTTTACCCTTTTATACTGCAAAAGGCAGTTTCTTGTACGTCTGTGGCGAAAATCCTTTGTCGTTTAATTATATAATTAATAAAAAAATATATAACTACAATGTAGAATTTGAAAAGGAAACCTCGTCTGTCATCCTCATTCCAATATTAAACGGAAATGACAGAATTGGATTTTTAAAGCTTATAAATCCTGATATGAAGTATTGTACCAAACAGTTAATAGAATTATTTGAAGATTTTACACAAACTCTTGGAATATCCTTATTGAATCAACGTACCCAGGCCGCGCTTAGGGAAAGAGTAAAAGAATTAACCTGTATGTATGGTATAGCTCAGACAGCCAGGGCAGGTGCTTCAATTGATAAAATCATGCAGAGTGCTGTAGAACTCCTTCCGGCAGCCTGGCAGTATCCGGATATAACTTGCGGAAGAATAATTCTTAACGGACATGTTTATTCAACACCAGGATTCAAAGATTGTCCTGCCGGATTAAGTACAGATATTGTAGTAAAAGGGGGGAAACGAGGAACAATTGAAGTAGTCTATCTGGAACAGACAGTAGAACTCGATGAAGGACCTTTTCTTGAAGAAGAGCGGAAATTGCTTAATAACATAGCTAAGGCCCTGGCCCTTATTATTGAACAGAAACAGGCAGAAGAAGACAAAAAAAGGCTAAAAGAACAAATTCGCCATGCCGATCGTTTGGCTACTATCGGTCAGCTTTCAGCAGGTGTGGCTCATGAACTTAATGAACCGTTAGGTAATATTCTCGGATTTGCCCAGCTAATATATAAAAATAAAAATCTATGTAAAACAATTAAACAGGATATTGAAAAAATAGTAAATGCTTCACTCCACGCCAGAGAGATAGTTAAAAAATTGCTTATTTTTTTCCGGCAGATGCCTACAAAAATGACTCCATCTGATTTGAATCAGATAGTTGAAGATGGACTCTACTTTCTGGAATCAAGATGTGCAAAAGAAGGAGTAACGTTAATTCGTATGCTTGATTACAACCTTCCCAGGCTGACAGTAGATCCGTCTCAGATAACTCAAGTACTTGTGAATCTTGTAGTAAATGCCATACAGGCAATGCCCGAAGGAGGAACATTAAAAGTAGAGACATGCGGGAAAAATGACAGTGTATTAATTGTTGTAGAGGACACCGGGCATGGAATGAGTGATGATATATTAAAGCAGATATTTCTTCCCTTTTTTACTACCAAAGACGTAGGTGAGGGAACAGGTCTGGGCCTGGCTGTGGTGCACGGTATTGTTACATCACACGGAGGATCGATAAAAATAGACAGCACTTTCGGTAAGGGTTCCAGATTCGAAATAAAGCTTCCTTTAGATAAACCATGTTTGGAAGGAAAAAAATGAAGATTCAAAAACTACCAGAAAAAGAAACCATCCTAGTGGTGGATGATGCACTTAATACTGTAGAGATTATTAAAAGAAATCTTGAATCACAGAAATATAAAGTTTTCACTGCATTAAATGTAGCTGATGCCTTGAAGATTCTTGATTCCACAAACATTGATCTTGTGATAACTGATATAAAAATGCCTGCCGTGAGTGGCCATGATCTTATAAGACATGTAAGAGAGAATTTCTGTGATACGGAAGTAATCGTAATTACCGGTTATCCTTCTGTTCAAGGAGCAGTGGAAGCTGTTAAAACCGGAGCCGAGGAATATCTATCAAAACCATTTACAGATAATGAACTTATTTTTGCCGCCCGAAGGGCATTGGATAAGCTTTTAATGCGAAAAAATATGCGAAGTAAATTACAAAAAAATAAATCGGCGCCTTTCGGTATTGTGGGAAATTCCAAAGTTATGCAAAAAGTTTTTTGGTCTATAGAAAAAGCCGCAACTACTTCGGCAACTGTATTGATTACGGGAGAAAGTGGTACAGGCAAAGAACTTGTTGCACGGGCTATTCACTATATTAGCTCCAGGGCTGGAGCGCCTTTTGTGCCTATCAACTGCGGTGGAATACCTGAAAGCCTTCTGGAGAGTGAACTTTTTGGATATGTCAAAGGCGCGTTTACCGGAGCTTTTGAATCCCGTTCAGGATTTTTTCAAACAGCAGACGGCGGCACTATTTTTCTAGATGAAATTAGCGAGACGAGTTCAGCCATGCAGATAAAACTTCTTAGGGTATTGCAGGATAAAGAAGTTTACATGATCGCTTCCAGACGTTCTCAAAAGGTAGATATAAGAATCCTGGCTGCTACCAATAAAGATATGTCCAAATTAATTGCAGAAGGCAAATTTAGAGAAGATCTATTTTACCGTATCAATGTTATTTCCATTAATATACCACCCTTAAGGGAACGGGATCAGGACATTCTGATTATTGCTCGTCATTTCGTTGAAAAATTTTCACAGGAATACAACAAGTCGGACTTCCAATTTTCACAAAATGCGTTAAGTGTGCTACAAAGTTATTATTGGCCGGGAAATGTGCGCGAGCTGGAAAATCTAATTCAAAGCCTGGTTATTATGAAAGAAGGCACAATAATTGATACTCCCGATTTGCCTTCATTAATGCGTTTCTCTGCTATGAGGGAAAACGGTTTTAACCGCACCTTGGCTCAGGCAGAAAGAGACTATATTAATAACGTGCTTACCATGGTTAGCGGGAACAAAACCAAAGCGGCCCCGATACTGAGTATTACTAGAAAAACCCTGCGTGAAAAACTAAAAAAATAAATATCAACACAGCTTACAGATAATTTGTAATCGGATAATATTTACCCGGTGGTACAATTATATCCATTTATTTTCCTTTATTTAAATGCATTCGCTATAAGAAATATGCATATTTCTATGGTCTCCGGTTGTATAAACATTCAAAAAGGGCAAATTCATAGGGATTTTTGCTTATTTACATCTAATTTCTCTACAAAATAACTATTCAATAAATTCCTATGTAGTTGGTACATTTTTTGCATATAAAGTTCATAAGAGGTTGAAGAAAATGGAAAATCAAATAGATATCAGTGATATATATATTATATCGTCAAAAAATATGGACAGCGGTTTTCAAGGACTTTGCTCAACATGTAATAATTCATTAAGCTGTATCTTTTATCAAAATCTTAGCTCGTTTATATGGCAATGTGATGAATTCGATAACAGTACATCAGAAAAGCTGATAAGGAAAAATAATAATAATATATCAGAGTCATTAAATATTTCTAATGCCACTGCTACAACTAATAAGAACACAAATAAAAATAAAGGCCTATGCTTTAATTGTAAAAATTGCAATACCTGTTCTTATACTCCGGTCGAAGGCGGGATCTGGCACTGTGAAGATTACATGTAAAATGAGCGCATAGATCATGTTTTTGTTGCTAACATAAAACATAATATGGAGATTATGATGAAAGACATAAGCGAAAGTGAAATTGAAAGTATCTTAGAAAAACATAATGGAAATCGCGGCGCGCTTATTTCAATTCTTGAAGAAATACAGGATAGATATGGATACCTTCCGGCCAACGCATTAAAAATATTGTCAGTTAAAGATACACATTCCCTGGTAGATATATATGGTGTGGCTACATTTTATAAAACTTTTAGATTAAAACCCAAAGGAAAACATTTAATAAACGTGTGTCTTGGTACAGCCTGTCATGTACGCGGTGCACCTAAAGTAGTTGAAGAATTCGAAAGACAACTTAATATCAGGGCCGGAGAGACAAGTCAGGATGGAGAGTTTACATTAGAAACAGTTAACTGTCTGGGAGCATGCGCTCTTGGCCCTATTATTGTAATTGACGGAGAGTATTTTTCAAATGTGATTCCAACTCAAGTAACTAAAATACTGAACAATGCAAAAAGTGGTTTTAATGGTATTCATACTAAAACAGATGAACGGATATTTCCCATCAATGTTAGCTGCTTTCATTGCGGTCAAAGCCTTATGGACACTGAATATCTCTTAGATGATCATGCTTCTATTAATGTCATGATTATAAATAATGAGGAAAAAAACAGAATGTGGCTATCCGGTTTATACGGGAACTATGCTGTTCGTTGTAAACAGGACATTCCAATAAATAAAACAGTTGATTTTTTCTGTCCTCACTGTCAGAAAGAACTTACGTATTCCGTACCATGTACGCTATGTGGGGCGCGGATGGCATTAATGAAAGTACAAGGAGGAGGTACTCTTCAAATCTGTTCCAGAAGGGGATGCAAAAACCATATGCTTGATCTTAATAGAGAACATAGCATTGTCCTTGAAAAAGCCCTTTAAAGAATAATAAAAAGAGAATTTATGTATGCAGAAAATTAATACATTTGATGAGTTTAAAACTCTACAGAAAAAAATAAGCATTAAGAAAGACAAAATTATTCCCACTATTGTTATTCCGGCCGGCACCTGCGGACAGGCTAGTGGTGCCAATGATCTTATTCGAATAGCAAAAAGAGAGATTCTTGCTCAAGGCCTTTTTGATAAGATTAATTTGCGTATTACAGGCTGTCATGGATTGTGTCAGATGGAACCTTCGCTGCTAATTGAACCAAACCGTACTTTTTACCCGAATATAGATAAAAAGCAAATTAAAAGAATTATCCAGGCTGTAGCGGAGGGTAAAGATCTGGAAGATTTACTTTTTAAAGACGAAAAAACAGGTAAAACCATTAAAAAGCAGGATAACATACCCTTTTTCGCTAAACAGAAACGTACAATTCTTGAATGCAATGAAAAGATTGATCCTATTAGTATCACCGATTATATCTCAAATGGTGGTTACTCCTCTATGCTGCAATGCTTTCAGAAATCCGATCCTCAGTGGGTAATAGAAGAAGTAAAAGCATCAGGCTTACGTGGTAGAGGAGGCGCAGGTTTTCCAACTTATTTTAAATGGCAGATGCTGGCTAAAACAAAGCATGAACAGGGTAAGATTATTGTGTGCAATGCCGACGAAGGTGATCCTGGTGCATATATGGACCGCAGCGTATTGGAAGGCAATCCTCATAGTATTATTGAAGGTATGATTATAGGAGCCTATGCTACAGATGCCCGTGAAGGAGTAATTTATGTGCGAAATGAATATCCATTAGCTATTAAACATCTGCTTATTGCCCTACGCCAGGCGCAAGAATTGGGTCTGCTTGGTGACAATATTCTTGGAAGTGAATTTTCATTTTCTATTGAACTTGTAAAAGGTGCGGGAGCGTTTGTTTGTGGGGAAGAAACAGCATTAATAAACTCAATAGAGGGAAAAATGGGAGAGCCGCAACAGAGGCCGCCCTTTCCAGTGCAGAAAGGTATCGAAGGCAGGCCAACACTAATAAACAATGTAGAAACATGGGCCAATATATCAGCTCTTATAAAAACCGGATCCCAAAAGTATAAAACTATAGGAAAAGAGAATAATACAGGTACTAAAATTTTTAGCCTTGTGGGCAAAGTAAAATATACCGGCCTGGTTGAAGTGCCTATGGGAACACCGATAGAAGATATTATTTTTAGTATTGGCGGCGGATCTGTAAATAGTTCCGAAATAAAGGCCGTACAAACAGGAGGGCCTTCAGGTGGCTGTATTCCTGCTAATATGTTTAATCTGCCCATAGACTATGAAAGTTTAGCAAAGGTAGGATCAATTATGGGATCGGGTGGTATGATTGTGATGGATAATCATACCTGTATGGTGGATGTTGCCAAGTATTTTATGAACTTTCTTAAAGATGAGTCGTGCGGAAAAGGCTTTTCCTGCCGAAAAGGCACACAGAGAATGTACGAAATTCTCGATGACATTTCAACAGGTAGGGCACAAGTGGCACATTTAAACCTGCTTAAGGAATTAGCGCTGGTCGTAAAAGATACAGCTATGTGTGGACTGGGACAGACTGCTGCCAATCCAGTTTTATCCACATTAAAATATTTTTATAAAGAGTATATAGAACATATTGAGCAGAAACACTGCACAGCAGGTGTATGTAAGGAGCTTATAACATATTCAATAAATGAAAATTGTACAGACTGTATGCTTTGTGCAAAAGCTTGTCCTGAAAACGTGATTTCCGGTAAAAAAAAGGAACAGCATGTTGTTGATACTACAAAGTGTATAAAATGTGGGGTATGCAAAAGTGTTTGTAAGTTCGATGCTGTTGAAGTTAAATAATAATTTTGTTCTTTAAGAAACAGAAAGGGGATATTTTTTTATGATTACTCTTACTATAAATGGGCTAGATGTTTCGGTCGAAAAAGGTACCACGCTGCTAGAAGCTGCGCGATTCCTGGGATTTCCAATTCCCACTCTCTGTCATTTGGACGGGCTTTCATCCCAGGGTGCATGCCGACTTTGTGTTGTAGAGATTGGTGAAGGTATGAAAGCCAAGCTTGTTTCTTCCTGTACTTATACAGCAGAGCAGGGACTAAAAGTACGCACAGCATCAGAGCGTGTAATCAGAGCCAGAAAGATGATACTAGAACTATTACTTGCTTCCTGCCCGCAGTCAAAGGTTATTCAGGATTTAGCCTCTGCTCATAATATTAGACAGCAGCGTTTCAAACAGGAGCATGAAGACTGCATACTCTGTGGTTTATGTGTGAGGGTTTGTGAGGAACAGATGATGGCTAAAGCCATAGGTTTCCGTGGCAGAGGTGAAAATCGTAGTATTGGTACACCATTCGATATTAAATCTGATGAGTGCCGCCTCTGTGGAGCTTGTATGTATGTATGCCCGGCCTGTCAGCTGCGCTGTACTTTTACAGAAAAAGATTCGGCAGTTTGCGGCGGCTGTGCCAACTTAAGTCCACCCTGTTTAGAGAAAGAACAGTATGATGATATGATGTGTTATATGGCACCATATGTTGCCTGTGAAATAAAGAAAGAATAAAAGTCTATAATTAAATATTTTAATAAAAAGAAAGGAGAATACAAGTAATGTCATATTCAATGATAAATTCATCTGCGGCAACTCTTACCAAAAACAGAACCGAGGATTCCGTTATTCCAACAACAGGTATGTGTGTTACCTGTGTGGATGGTTGTATTGGAATG
>SDBV01005332.1_pt1 | contig 18183 bp, 23 predicted proteins | sample 2277081 | NCBI WGS metagenome assembly SDBV01 (sample SAMN10402039, study PRJNA504765) | marine sediment metagenome | isolation source: marine sediment core GS10_PC15, 223 cmbsf | place: Arctic Ocean: Southern Knipovich Ridge | collected 2010 | reverse complement strand
ATCCGTCTTCCTCCATACGCCAGTGCCCCACGAGGTCCTTGCGCAGGGGGTTTGGGAAGTGGCGGCCTGTCTCTAGCAGCTCAAGTGCCATAGTTAAAATCCCTCCATGCCCTTGCGGGTGAACACGCTTGTGTCCGCGGTCTTATTGGTCTCGGCCCCTGAACTATCAGCCGCCTCGGCCTCCTCCACGCCAAGGGTGAGGGTGCCTTTTGATATGCCCTCAAGCTGCCTGACCGTAGCCCTGTAACGCTCTGCCCTTACCTCAGGAGCACTCTGCACAGCGCGCGAATAAAGCGAGTAGAGCGCGATGTCCACCGAGAACTTCCTGAGCAGGGCCGGCACAGGGGATACAGGCACCGAGTACCGCACAGCGCAATAGGAGTCCACCTCAGCGTCCGCCTGCGCTATGGCCTCGTCCACCCTGCCCTGGTTCACCGCTCCAAGGGCCTCGTCGTCCGTGAGGGCGATAAGCTCTTGCTCTGGAAGAAGCTTCCTTATGTCGTCTATCGTCGAATACGCCATATCCTTATATCCCTTCCTTCCTTACAGGGGGGTTCCCGAAGGGGGGGGACTAGCCCCCCCCCTTTCGAGTCCTACAGCCAGGGCACCACCAGAAGCTCCGCCGTGCCCTGCCACTTGTTGGTTGCACCGGAGGCATCGGCGTCGTTTACGATTACCTCCCGCGCCTCGCTCTCAAGCGAAGGGGGAACCACCAGCAGGCTTGGCGTAATGCCCAGGGGCTTGCCCTCTGAGTCCTTCATGGCCAGCATGGCCTCGCGCGCGGCTGCGTAGCCCGTGGCGTCAAGGTCCTGCTTTGAGCCGAAGGCAAGCTGCCAGAGACCGAACCCGGCATTGTCCCTGCGGTCCACACCGTAGAGGTACTTCTTCTTCATGAAAACGTGCTCGTCGTCCGGGCGGTCCTTGGCCACGAACTCCACTTCCTTCCTGCTTTGGAAGATCAGGGGTTTCAGAGCCTTTGTAGTGTCCAGCAGAAACCATGCAGTGCCAGAGCCGCCGCCGTGGTTGCTCACTGTGCTGTCGCCTACCGGGTGGTCAGTGTCAAAGAAATACTGTCCGTCAAAGCAGACAGTGCTGAAGCCATTGCCAAGGAGCTCAAAGACGAGTTCGTCAGGGTGCACGGCTGCGGTGCGCCCAAGCTCGGCTATCACGGGGTTGTAAACCCCGGCAGTTACAGGAGTGCTTTTCATAGTAAATACAGGGGTTCAAGGGCATAATGCGGTCATTTTAGATCTAAATTGAAGCTACATATGCAGACTTCCAGCATCAACACTTAGACTTCCATTGAATTAATTAACATTTTCCTGCTATATATGTTTTTTCCTCATGGGGGGTTGTCGAGCGCCACTCCTCTGTCCATATTACGGGACGGTTACACTCCTCGCAGAGCCATGTTCCGATCCCTTGCATGGTCATGTATCTGTTCCTGTGGCCACACCTGCAGTAGACCACGTATAGCAATAAGCGTGCCATCTCCAGTAGTATACCGGGTTCAGCTCCGGGTGCTCAGGAGGACGTGCGCCAGGCCTGCAACTTTAGTAGAGTTGCCTGCCTTTGCTTTTCAGGTCCACCAGGTCCGCGTCCACCGCGTCCACCGCGTCCACCAGGTCCTCCGGGTCCTCCGGGTCCTCCGGGTCCTCCGGGTCCTCCGGGTCCTCCAGGCCCTCCACACGTTCATGCTCCGCGCCTCGGGGCCCTGGGCCGGGCTCCCTTCGGCTCTGCCGGGCAGGTGGGCGCTCTTGGCTCATCACACGTTCATGCTCCGCGCCTTGCTCGCCCTGGGCCGGGCGGCTTCGGCTCTCATCGGGCATCCGGGCGCGAATCGTTCACCGGACGGCAACGGCCACACCATCACCCGGGGACGGTCAGCAACTGTATCGAGACCCCCTCCTGCAATGGAGGCCACTCCTACGCCCTCCGTGCCGCCTTCGGCGGCTACTCCCTTTAGAAGCGCCCGACCGTGTCGCGTGATGGCACGCTGCTCGTCTCGCGCCTAGGCGGCGCGGCTCGATGAGTCGCGGGCTTCCCCGTGCCGCCTTCGGCGGCTACGTCAACGGCAAAGGCATGGCCGTGCCTTCGGCACGGCCACAAAGACAACACCGACTGTCAACGCACTCAGTCGTTTTTTGACATTTTCGTCTAAATTGTTGTGAGGTGGTAAGACGGCTCTGAGGCGCGGCACATTAAGAAGCAACGACGCCGCGCACATTGGAAGTCTATACAGCAGCACACGCCGCGGCTACGCCGCTTGCACGCGTGCTTCTGCTTTACAAGTACGTACTCGCTGACGGAGAAAAAGATACATAATCACGCTTGCATTATCTAACATTCCACGACAGACAAGACCTATGGAACGTCAAGCAGATAATGCTGATTATGCAAAATTTTCTCCTACCTCGCACGACGGGTCGCGCTTGCGCGCTTCATGGATGAACGTCCACTGCGTGATCACGCAAGTTGCTTCGCGGGATTGCCCATGTTGCATGTCATGGAAAGCAGCAGGGCCCCTCACACCCGAGCAGTGAGAGAGGCCCTGCTGCAGCTCAGAGGTTGCCACCTCCGTACGCCTATTTAAAAACAGCCCCGGCCAGGAGGAAACCTGCGACTCGTGGGCATGTCTTGCAGTTTCTTCCGCGCCGTCGTGCCGGCTGCAAGCGTGGCCGGCTTCCAGGCCACAGGCGCGGCGGTCTCCTCAGGAGCGAGGCGTTCCTGGACAACCGGAGGCGCAGCGGACTCCTCGGGAGCTTCGGGGATATCTGGGCCTGAGTGAAACTCCTCAGGAGCACGGCGCGCCTGCACATCCACCTTCGCGCGCTCATGCGTCCTGAACTTCTCGCCGCACTTCACGCACGCACGCACACGCTCTATATAAAAACCGTAGTTAAGCGTCCGGAGCACCTTCGTCTTGCCACCACATCCTACCTCGTCATTGTAAGTGCATCGCATCAGTCGTCACCTCCAGAGGGACACGCCTCAAGGTCATCCACCGACAGAGGGATCCCAACACCTTCAAGCGTACAGTAGAGCAGCCCGTCATACAACACCGCGCCCCGGCAGATCACGTCGTCCTCTGCGCTCCAGTGCGGACACGGAGCACCTGGCGCCATGGCCATGATCACCTCTGCGGTCAGCTCGTCTATCTCTGAGGACATGCGGCCATCTCCTTAACGCGCTCCGGATCGTCTGCATCATACTCGACCATGCCGAAGACACAGTGCAGCACCTCCGGCTTGCACTCGTCATAAACGGCATAGTAGCACGTGACCTTCCCTTTGAAGCGACAATGCTCCATAGCGGCCTCCTTAGTTCGACTCTAAGCGCATGTCGCTGTCCAGCGCATAGTGTGCCATTGTGGTTTTCGCGCTCTCATGTCCCAGGGCATCACGCATGCGTTCCGCGCTCTCCTGCTCCAGCTCAAGGCGGAGCTGAGAGGCCTTGCTGTGTCGACTAGCCTGGCTCGGAGGAATTGCGGCCACTCCCGTACGCTTGCATGCCACCTGCCAGCGCGCCCAAAGCTTGCGCCTGTGGTAGAGCTTGCCCCTTCGCATAAATAGAAATTGACCGGGGTCTTTAACCCCGACAGAAAGAACAAGCTCCTCATACAGAGAGCGTGAGAGGGGCCGGAGATCATCACGTCCTGTCTTCGTACCCTTGAGCTCTCCGTAATCATCAAAGGCCCGGCAAACACGTATGCCGCCGTCCATGAGGTCCCGCACCTGGTGCGCGCACGCCTCGCTCACACGTTCGCCCGTCTCGATGAGCGTCCGGAAGATGAGCACGTCCACGGGGTCTGCGGCCGCAATGATCTTCGCCTGGGTCGCGCGATCGAGCCAGTGCTTCTCGCGTGTGGCCACATTTTTTATTTTCGGGAAGCGTGGCACCGCGTCAAGCTCACCGGATGTAGCCAGGTGATTCAGGAAGGCACTCAGTGCGCCAAGGATGTTCTTCACTGTCTTTGGCGCGAGACCTTGGCGTAGGAGGTCTCGCTTGAAGCCAGCCAGGGAGCGCGTAGTGATGTCCCCGGGGCGCACACTTCCGAAGGCAGGGAGGATGTAGTCCCGGTACCTCTGCCGAATCTGCTGTATGTAAAACCTCGTGCGGCCCTCGGCCTCGATGTCCGTCAACCAGTCCTCGTAGATATCCACGATCACACCCACCGCTTCGACCGGGAACAACACGTAAGCACCGCAGGTCGGACACAAATTTTTATTCTTGCCTCTCCCGGTTTTCAATCGCTCAGGCCTTTTTTCTTATAAGAGCTTCTTAAATAATTCTTCACCAATTCACCCTCTGCTTGAACTCCTTGATTAAACTAGAAATAAAAGCCTCGTCTTCGGGGCTGGTGTTGTCTCCAGAGACAACACTTTCTGTTGTCTCTGGAGACAACGCTCTGTTACACTTGCCAACACCTGTGAAAAGGGTCTCAGGCTCATCTAGCCGCCACGTCATGTAGTCAGGGTTGAACTCAATATGCGTCCTGCTTCCCTTCCTGGAGGCGATGATGTTCTTCTCTTCGAGGGCCTTGAGGGTGCGTCCGATGTTGCGGAGGTCTATGCAGGTGACCTCTTCCATCTCTCTGTAAGTGGTGTAAAAACCGGGAACACTCCAACCGACAGTTTGCCTCATAATAAAAAATAATAAACGAAGCTCGTAGGCGGGGAACGTGTACTTGCAAAGGACGTTGAGGACAATGGTATTAGGAATTTGCGTGAACCCTGCACTTGACGGTTGCTTACGCTTCATAGTCAGTAGACTATATTTTATTCTCACTGTTGTCAAGAGACTACACTTGTGTTATAATTCAGAAAGGAGGAAACAACAATGGCCAGAGCAAAACAGAAGTACAAAAACGGACACGATCTCATGAAGGCCAGGCGCGCAGAGCTAGGCCTTTCACTGAGGAACCTTGGTGACGTGACGGGCATCGATCCCACACACATCATGCACATCGAGAAGGGCAATAAGAAGCCCTCAATGGAGATAGGCTTCAAACTCCTGGAGGCCCTCAGCATCCCCGTAATCGATTACATGAAAGCATGCGGCTACAAGGACTCCAAAGGCATTCAAGGTTGTAAACCCCGACAGCGTCGTCCATGATCTCGTTGCGGTCCACCTCGATGGTGGCCTCCCAGTCCTTGTTGGCTATGGTGTAGGAATGGAGCGAGAGGTTCTTTATCTGCCTCTCTCCCACCCACTCGCGCATCCTGGGGAAGGCCCCGAGCCACGCGTATGTGGTCTCCCTCACTGTTGAGGGCACCACCATTGCAACCTTTTCGTACATGCTCTCCACCGCGGTGAAGGCCTCCTGGAATATGGTGCCGAAGCTTTTGTATATGGCCTGCAGCGATGCCTGGTTGATTACCATCTCTTTTGTTCCTCCTTTTGTTTTGTCATATGCCTACCTGAAGCTCACCCACACGCCCGAGGCATCCACGTCAAATACCTTGCCCGCTATTGAGCGCGTGCTGGTGCCGTCGTTTGAGGCAACGGTGCTGTCGTCCACGATGTAGCAATCAGAGCCGATGTCAGAGGCGGCAACCGTATCAGAGCCGTCGTTGTCAAAGCGGAAGACACCCCTGGTGAGTTCAACGGTTATGTCCCCGTCGCTTCCTGAGGCGTTGTCAGCCTGTGCCTCGGCCCGGCCAAGGCCCGTAAGTGTGGTAGCCGTTGCTCCGGGGGTGGCGTAGCCGCTTGCGTCCAGGGCAACAAGAGCCCCTGCGTATATCTTCTTTGAGCCTGCAACTCCAATGACCAGTGTTTCTCCATCACGCCTTGGCGTGTTTCTGTCTGTGCTTAATGCAGCCATATCTCAATTCTCCTTTCTCGTGGCCCGGCACATGTCCGGGCATATATCAATTGTTGTGCTTCCTGAAAAGCTCGTCCGGGACCCCCACCAGGGAGTTCACCATGCGTTGTGTCTCATCCAGCAAAACCGTCTTCTTTCCTTCAGCAGATGCAGCCTGGCCAAAGGGGATCACTGCCGGGGCCTTGGCCACAAAGGTCAGAAAACCCTCCGGGTCGCCTTCTGCAAACTCACGCGCCCAGTCCTCCTGCGCAGGCGTGACCTTGCCCTGGCGCATTGCGTGGGCCACAAGCTCGCCAGCCTCGGTGGTGCGGAGTTTCTCACCCAGCTCCCTGACCTGTCCGGCCAGAACGTCTGCCATCTCAAGCGCTCGCTTCATGGCGTGTGCCGTGCCCAGCACCTCAGAGGCCTCGGCCTCCTGCTCAAGGCCCATGGCCTCCAGTACCTCCTTTGAAGCCGGGCGGGCAAGTGCTGCATCCATTTCTGCCTTCTGGGCCTTCAGGGCCTCCACAGCATCCACGGCCTCGCTCTCAGTGGCGTCCGCAGCAAGGCCCAAAACCTTAAACAAAACCTCCATACCTTTTTCCTCCTTCTTTTTTGCCGGAGGGAACCCCTCCGCGTTTACTACCGGCACCATGCCGTCTATGGCCGGGCGGTTGGTGAGCCCCGCGCCAAGAAGCCTCACAACGCGTCCCGAGCTGGCTTCCTTTAGAAAGACCGGGCTAAGATACCGGTACTCCCTGTTGCATAAATAGCGCTTTGCGCGCTCTGTCCAGCTCACCTGGGCCCAGAGCCCCCTGCTCCCCTTGTCCACGAGCCGGCTTATCCAGCCAGCCGCAGGGGCCTCTGCCCCGGTAAGGCTCTGGTGCTCGTAGTCAATGGCCATCTGGTTGTCCTTTGCACTAAAGGCCTCCATCACCATTTGTATGCCTTCGGCATCAAGTGTGAAATATCCCTTGTCGGTGTTATGACTGCCGTGGGGGATGAGCTGTATCAAGCCGGGCTGGCCATCCACTTCCGTCCTGTGCGAACATACCTGTGTTTCCATACTTTCCATCAACTGGCGCCTCCTTTCTCTGTGGGGATGCCGTACCTCTCGCGTATACCTGTGCGAACATACCTGTGTTTCCATACTTTCCATCAACTGGTGCCTCCTTTCTCTGTGGGGATGCCGAACCTCTCGCGTATATATGAATCCGGTATGCCTACGCCCATCTCCCCAAGAACTTTTAGCGTTTCAGCCAGGGCCTTCAGGTCTTCCGTCCCTTTGTGCTCGAACCTGAACCCCGGCACCCTGGCTTCGGGTCCGAAGTTATATCGCACAAGCGGGGTGATCACGCTAGAGGTGATCGTGCGGGCCAGGGCGCTTGCGTCTGCCCTTGTCAGGTCTCTTCGCACTGTCTCGTGTACCTTGGCCGCAGCATAAGAACCGGTGGAATGTTCTGTGGTGAGTGTCTGCCCAAGCACTGCCTTTGATATGGCGCGGTCGCAGTAGCCGGCAAGGCTCTCGTATATCTCGGCCGTGCCCTTCTGCCCTGAATCCAGCAGCTCGATCACGGTGCTCTCTGATATCACGGCCGCCGCGTCAGTGCCCATGTTGAAGACCGCGTCCTTTAGCACCTGGCGCTCGGCCTCGCTCGTGCCCGGGGCGAACTTGCCAACCCGCATGGGCTGCGCGTAGCGCTCGCAGAACAGGAGCCAGTCCTTCAGCGTGAAGTGCTTGAACACGTACATCCACGCACACGGCCTCATCACCCCGGCGCGCGAGTGCTCCCCGGAACGGCTCCGGCTGCCATGCACAACGAACTTGCCGGGCACAAGGTCCTCTCCATACACCGGGTTGTCCCTGCTCAAGAGCCTTGGGTGGCCCAGCACCGTGCCGTCAGAGGCGGCAAAGGTAAACCCCTGCTGCGCGTGCCACCTGAACTCCCTTATCAGGGCACGTCCATCTAAGAGTTCCCAGATAAGCTCGACCACTGAGAAACCCTTCCCAATGGCGTCTAGCATGTCCAGCACAGCGTCGTCCAAGTTGGGAATTCCTTTAAGGGCGTCTGTTATGAACTCAGCCACCTCCCTGTCCCCGCTACCCTCAGAGGCCGGAGCCACGAACCAGTCAAGCCCGGCCACCGCGAGCTTTCGCGTGGCAAGTACCGCGCCAAGGTGCGCGTCCTTCTCCTCCATCTCCATATAGAGCTCGCTCTGGCGCGCCACATCTCCCCGGTCAGCCTCCATGAAAATGCTGCTTAAGGACTCCGGCGTGAGGCCTCTGCTCGGATAGGTGGGATACGTGGGGAATCCCGCCCCGGGCCACTGCCCTATCTCTTTGAGCACTGGACGTGCGGGCCTTAACTCTTTGCCAAAGGCATCAACAAGGGCCATGGGTTTCCTCCTTCATCTCTGTGCTGCATCTCTGTGGTTTCTCTTCTCATATCTCCTTGCTCCTTCTGTTTAGAAACATCCCCTGCCCCTTGCATGCGCACGAACGCTAAGGGATTCATACGCGACCCCCTGGCTTATCGGGCGCGTGGCAGCGTGCACTGCCAGGGCCAGGGCCCAGAACCTGTCAGCATGCCCGGCCTCCGAACGCGGGGCCTCAAAGCGCAGGTTGCCGGCACTTGTCACCGATCGCCTGACCGAGTGTATGTCCTCTCTTATCTCAGGGGAAGAGGGTATGCGAAGCGCACGGTCCTCAAAGGCCCGCCTGAGGGTTACCGCCATGTCCTCCTTTGTAATAGAGCTGAAATGCACGGGCTCGACTTTTCCTCTGAACCTGGTCAGCGCCTCTTCAGCCAGTTGCGCACCTATGCCGGTGGAATCAAGCGCCGCGCGCCTGAGCCCTGGCGCTTCAAGCTGTGAATACAGCGTGTCCCTCTGTAGCGCAAAGGGCGCACCGCGCATCTGCCTCACCATGCGCGTCCATAGCACATCCCCAACACGCTCAAGGAGCCACATCACTGTGAGGTCGCGCACACGCCCCACATCCACCCCCAGGTAGAACTCTCCCGAGGGATTGAGCACACCCGCCTCTTCCGAAGCCCCGGCATCCTCCACAGAGCCGATCATCCCGTAGGGAATATAGGAGGAGGCGCCATCAAGGAAGCGGCACTCGAACTCCTGTGCCCATGCCTCGGCATCGCCCACTGACTCACGGAGCCCCGGAACATCCACCTTTAAACCTTCCTTTTTAGCCATGTGTATGTCCGTGCGGTGGTGTGCATAGCCCTGCTTGCTGCTCCATAGATCGAAAAACATGTTGGCCCTTCCGTTTGGGGTGGAACAGATGCGAAGCTTATAGCCCCGAGTCACGGAGGGGTACATGGCACGCCATATCTCGCGATCCTCTGCGTGGAAGGCAAACTCGTCGAGATACACATTGCCCGAGAACCCGCGCACCGTGTCCGGGTTTGCAGGGAGCGAGATCACGCGCGAGCCGTTTCTGAACACGACCTCCTCGGCCCGCTCCTCAGAAGGGTTGAAACCTGAGACCATCCCTTTAAATGCCCTGAGATGCATCCTGACCTTCCTCATCAGTTCCTTGCTCTGCCGCTCGCTGCTTGAAAGCAGAAGGTTGTCGCATCTTGATAAGAGGGCCTCATTTACAGCCTCCAGTGAGAGGGCGAAGCTCTTTCCCACCTGCCTTGAGGCAAGCCAGAGCTTTCGCGGTGAGCGGTCCTCCACCCAACGCCTCTGAAAGGGAAGAAGCACGCTATTGTCTGTCAGTACTGATGCCGTAGACATCACGCAAAACCTCCCTTACTCTCTCTTCGGTCAGACTCTCTGGCACGCCTTCTTCCTCTCCCGGATTATCCTTTTCAAGATTGTGTACGAGCTTTATGAGGTTCACATAAGCGGTGTGAGCCTGATTGTTTGGTTCAGGGACACCCGTATCTTCGACACCAGCGCCCGCTCCCTCTTTCTTTTCCTTCCGGCTTTCTTCCTTCTGACTCTTTTCTGTTTCTTTAAAGAAACGCTCATATGCACGGATGCGGCTCATGAGGGATCGAACCAGCCTTTTATTTGTGTGCGCGCCCATGGAACTAGAGGGCCTCGTCCACACCGTGGTCTGCCGAGAACCCGTCAAGGAGGTCCCAGCCCGCAGCTGTAAGCGAGGCAAAGGCAATGCTGAAACCAAAACCCCTGCGTTTCTCCAGGCTCACATACCCCTTCTCCTCCAGGTATTTAAGGTGGGCCTCCACCATAGCCTCCGGCATGGGGTATCCAAGGCTGTCCAGTGCGAACATGAGTGCCCGCAGGTCCAGCGCCCCCGGATACTCGGTGCTAAGGAGTTCCAGCAGTGCAATGCGGGTGCGTCTGTTCTTTGCGCTTGATGTGTTCAATCCTCACCTCTTCAAATGATCTCTGCCTCTGTGCAATGAACCTCAGCAGTAAAAGCATCTCTCTGTGCTCGGTGTTGTCAGCCCTCACGAAATCCTGCATGCACGTTGTAAGCCCGGCAACGGACTGCGCCTGCGCCCCAAGGGCCTCTGCCTGGCGGTGCTGGGCCTCTATGAACTTCGTCCCGAGGCCTCGCACTATCCTGTAGAGGCCCACCAGCATCACAAGCGCGATAGTGGCTCCGGTCCCCGCGTCGATGAGGGCGCGCACTATCTCCTGCTCCACGCTCACGTGCGCTTGACCACTGTGCGTGCGATTATGTAGCTCACTATCACGCCCGCAATACCAAGGACCCCCTCAACGGGGATCGCAAGCCCCAAATGTGTGTTCAACACCGGGATCAGCGCTCCAAATAGCGCCAGGTAGAACTCCGAACTGCGTACTCCTGATTTCACCTTGCCCATAACATCCTCCTTTGTATGCGTTTGCCCGCGCTCTGTGTGCGCCGGGCGACTTCCGGCCTTGAGCTCACCCATGGTGAGTCCGCCGGTCCATTCGAAATGACACATGTCCCTGCCCCTGAACCTCCCGCCCCAGATGAGCCCAAGCCCTTCGCCTACCCTGCCCACTTCCAGATAATCGGCATGACCGTCATCATTAAGGTCAACAGAGCGGTCCCATGTGGGAGAGCCGCCCTTGATAAGCGCCACGTCAAAGGCCAGCCCGTACTCGTGGACCGATCTGGAGGCATGGGTCACGATCCTGTTCTCATCAGAGCCAATGGGAGCCAGCCCCGCTGTCCCTCGCAAGGCATTGACCACCTTTATGGTCTTGCGGCCCTGCGCATGGAGCGCTGCCTGCTCCTGCGCGCTCCTCAGTGTTGAGGTGACCATCAGATCCAGGCCAAGCGCTCTAGTGGCCTCAAGAAGCCTCACGCACTTTCCACGCACAACATGATGGAGGGCCTCAATATCTCTTCTCATTTATCCTCACCCTTGCACTGCACCTCCCCCTCGCACTGACTTGAGACTGCTTCCTCCTTTGAGCCCTCAAAACAGGCTCGGCATATGGGGTCCTCCCTCAGGGGTATGCAGCTCATGGACGGCTCCACCTGGCAGCGGGCGCCTGTGGCTAGCCTTCCCGCTGCCCAGCGCTCATAAGATGGAGAAAAGGCGGGGACGGAGCCGGCCTTTTTATGCGCCGGCCCCGCCTGGGGGGAAGTGCTCTTTATCGCTTTTCTCTGTGTCACGGGCTGATCGTAACGCGGCTACACTGACATTGTCCATATGACACGTGTCAGGTAAAATGTGTCACAAACCATAGTTAGATTTTCGCCTGCAAGCGCCTGTAAACAAAAGATATTCGCATGACGAAAATGCCTTTATTTAGTAACTAAAGTTGGATATTTCGGGTAAATTATTTTTATGCCGGCCAGTGGAAATGCGTTTTTGACTAACTTATGACCAAGTTTGGTTAGTCAGGACATGGCCCAGGATATGACTTGGATATAACCAGACACAGCCTCGGAGAGTGCTGGGCTTGCAAAGGCTGCTTTCCCGATCAGATTCTCAATTTAAAACCCGAATTCTTATTCTGAGAAAAATCCTGTATGGCATAAATGAAAATCCCTTTTATTTTCAAGGGGGCACACCCTCAAAAAAACTGGCACATAGATTGCATTAATAAAAGCGTACAAAGCTAGTAATAGATTTTTTTCTCCTCGCGAGGCTCTTCCCCCCGGTGGCCTCGCGAGGAGCCCATCCCCCCCCCAGCCCCCCCCCAAGCCACAGTGCCAGCGGGCATCAGCCACGTGCTGAGCTTAACTGGTCACAACAACCCGCCAAGCAGCACCGCTAAAGTAAATAGTATTTGTACTGGAAAAGTTTCTGCGCTACTTATCCTGAACACGGTCGGGGCTGACAGCCACCGGTTAAATGGGGCCAGTGGCCCCTCCGCTAAAGTAAATAGTATTTGTACTGGAAATGTTTCTGTGCTACTTATCCTGAACACGGTCGAGGCTGACAGCCTCCGGTTAAATGGGGCCAGTGGCCCCTCCGCTAAAGTAAATAGTATTTGTACTGGAAATGTTTCTGTGCTACTTATCCTGAACACGGTCGAGGCTGACGGCCACCAGTTTAAATGGGCCACTTGGCCCCTATTTGCAGGCGGCTGTGTCTTGGAACTTGATCTGCACCTTGCAGTCACCCAGTTTGCAAGCGATCTGAGCGTCAGCGCAGGCCTGGCTGGTTTTTTTCATGTTCATGTTCAACATGGCCCTGTTAAGGTACGCACCCGCGTAAAATGGTGCATAGAAGATGGCGCTTGAGTAGTCCTCGTGGGCCATCTTAAGTTTCCCCTGCTGCTGAAAAGCCACGCCCCGGTTGCTGTAAGCCTCTGCATATGTCGAGTTCAGGCGTATGGCCCTGGAATAATCCGCTATAGCCTCGGCTATCCTGCCCTGCCTGTGAAGGGTCACGGCCCTGTTGTTGAAGGCGTCGGGATATTCAGGGTCCAGCTCAATGGCACGGGTGAAATCCTCAAGCGCCAGGGCAGGCTTTTTGAGGGAATTGTATGCTGTCCCCCTGCTGTTATATGCCTCTGCATAGCCCGGGTCCGCTTTCAGGGCCCTGTTGTAGTCAGCCACCGCGTCATCGGGGTTACCGCTGTCAAGGTAGGCATTGCCCCTGTTGTTGTATGCGTTTTTCATGCCGGGATCGCGTTTGATCGCGCGGGTGAAGTCCAGCACCGCCTTGCGCATGTCCCCGATCTTATAGTAGGCCAGGCCTCGCGCGTTATAGTTTCGGGCGTCCCCGGACAGGTCCACGGCCTTGTCGTAGTCTGACAGGGCCTTTTGATGCTGTCCAAAGCTTGAGTACAGGGCCCCCCTTGCAAGGTATGCCCTGGCAACCCCGGGCCTCAGTCTGATGAATTCAGTAAAGGACTCAAGGGCCTCGAAATGCCTGCCATTTGCGGCAAGGGACGCGCCCATGAAATACCAGTCCCATGCGAAACCCCTTAGCACCGCGCTTCTGTATTGCATTATGAGGGCGGCCTCGCCCCCGGCAATGCGGGCAGAAAGGGCGTCGGCCTCACCAAAGGCCTCTGAACTCTCCTTTTCCGCTTTCTGGAACTGCGCGTACACCTCCGGCTTCAGGAGTATGGCGTTGATGCTCTGTGCAGCTTTGTCAGAGTCGAACGCCGCCGTGCCAGAAGAAGTGCAAACAGCCTTGCGGCAGTTGTGCGAGTCCATTTCCACAACGACCACTGCCCCGAGCATATTCGCCTCAAGGCCAGTGGGCTCCTGTGCCATGAGCCCTGCCTCCCTGAGCCTCTCCACCCCTTCGGCCAGCACCTGCTCCACCACCCGCCAGCGGGCATAGGCCGTAGCCGTTTCCTTGTTGTCGCCGGGGCTGTAGCTGTACTTGTAGGTCCTGGTGATCACCATGCTCTCGGCATAGGAGGGCACCGGGGAGAGTGCGGACAGGCAGAGTGCTGTGAGCACAAAGCAGATGAGCGTTTTGACCAATCTCATGGCATATTATACACCGCGTGCGCCTTGACGCGGGGCCTGCCCTGCGTGTATAAATATGAATGGCTAAATACATAATATTGGCTGTTGTTTTGGGGCTGGTGGTGGCCTGCTCCGGGGCGGACAAGACAGGATCCTATGACATCACCAGTGAGTTCACAAAGGCAAATGAGGACTTTGAGGACAAGCGCCACGGGGACGCTCGCCAGAAGTTCGAGAACATCATACGCATGGACACTGAATATGTCTATGCCCCGCTTGCCCAGCTCCGCATTGCCGACAGCTACGTGGCTGACGATAACCCGGAGCTGGCCATAGAGGAGTTCCGCCGGTTTCTTGACACATATCCCAGGCACAAGTACGCGGCATATGCGCAGTACCACATCGGCCTGATCTACTTTGAACTGATAAACGGCCCTGCGCGGGGCTATGGCGCTGCCCTGAACGCCCTGGACGCATTCAGGGAGCTAAATGCGCTCTACCCCAGGCACCCCTATCGCCAGGACGTGGATATCAAGATCGAGAACAGCGAGAACGTCGTGGCCGAACACGAACTGATGGTGGGCTCCTTCTATTTTAAACGCACAGCATACCACGGAGCCATAGACAGGCTTGAGGGCCTGATCGAGGCATTCCCGAAATACGCCGACGACCCTGAGGTGCTCTGGAGGCTTGCGGTCAGCCACAAGGGGCTTGGGGACAACGCCCGGAGCGATGAATACCTCCAGCATCTTGAAAGCCTGTTTCCTGACAGCAAGTATGTAAAGAAAGCACGGAAACATATCAGCAAACTCTTAGAGGAATAGCCCTTGGGCGCCGCTTTCACCTACTACCCAGCCTTTATCGTCCTAACAGGAAAACAATGCGTGGTGGTGGGCGGCGGGCGTGTTGCAGAGCGCAAGGTCGCTGACCTGCTGCGGGCAGGGGCGCTGGTTACGGTCATAAGCCCTGAGATCACCGCGCCGCTTCTGCGCCTTAGAGAAAATGGCCGCATCTCCCACAAGGCGCGTAAATTCCGCGCGGGCGACCTTAACAATGCATACCTCGCCATAGCGGCCACTGACGATGAGAAGACAAACCTCAGCGTGGCGCAGATCTCTAAGGAAATGCATATCCTCGTAAACATCGCCGACCACCCTGAACTCTGTACGTTCATCGTGCCCTCAAGCTTCAGCCGTGGGCCGCTCCAGGTCGCCATCTCCACAAGCGGGGCAAGCCCGGCCCTGGCGCGCGCCATCAAGAAGGATATGGAGGCCAGATATGGCAGCGTTTTCGGAAGGTATCTCAGGAAGGTCCGGTCTTTAAGGAAGAAGGCGGTGGAGAAGATCACCTCATCAGTAGAGCGTGAGAGATTCCTCCGCAAGATCGCAGCACCGGAGGCCATCAGGAAACTCTTAAGGGGCGCTGAGCCAAAGCTGCCGGAATTGCCTCTGGATACAAAAAGGAAAAAGAAGTGACGTTCGCCCGCCTGGCCGAATACTTCCAGCGCATTGAGGAAGCATCAAAGAGGCTTGAGATATTCGATATAGTTGCCGAGCTTTTTTACGAATCCAAAGTCGAGGATATTGACAAGATCGTCTACTTTTGTCAGGAAACCCTCCTGCCTCCATTTTATGGTATTGAATTAGGAATGGCCTCGAAAAGTTTGATAAGGGCGATATCAGACGCTGCGCATACCCCCACAAAGGACGTGGAAGCTTCATTTAATAAGCTTGGGGACCTGGGGCTTGTTGCCGAGAAATTAATGGATAAGGATGACGGGCTTTCAGTACATCAGGTCTATGAAGAACTTCTCCGAATTGCAGAGACCTCAGGAAAAAGGAGCCAGTCAAAAAAGATCGAACTCGTTGTCAGCCTGTTTAACGGCCTCTCCCCTCTTGAGACAAGATATGTGACAAGGTTCATCATCGGCAAACTGAGGCTCGGCATCGGCGACCCGACAATACTTGAGGCAATCGCTCATGTGGAGGCATGCCGTATGCATAACGTATCTATACACTCCATCCCGTCACAGAACCTGAGGAAGGACGTGAAGCTCAGGACGTTTGAAGAACTGGAGAAGATCCCGGCGATCCTTGAGAGTGCCAGAGCGCAGACGGATGAATACTTCGGCGACAAATCCCCAAAGGAAGACGTGTACCGGAACAGGCTTGCAATGAATTATTTCAAGGCCTTGCTGGAACTCAGGAGGTCCATCAGAGAGCCCCTTGAGCGCGCCTACAATATCTGCTCTGACCTGGGGCTTGTTGCAAGGACATTCAAGGCCAGCGGGCTTGAGGAGATAAGAAATTTCAGCATCAATGTGGGCTACCCTGTTCGCATGGCACTTTGCGAAAGGCTCTCCAGCGGGGATGATATCCTTCAAAAAATAACTGACTTATCCGGTTTATCCGGCAATGAAAAAGGTATAGGCAAATTCAGGAAAGTTGCGGTTGAAGTGAAGTATGACGGCATGCGATGCCAAGTACATAAGAAGGGCAATGACGTTCAGATATTCTCCCGCAACCTTGAGCGAATGACGCATATGTTCCCTGAGATCGTCCAGGCCACTCATGAGCTTTCCGCGGAATCTCTTATTTATGAGGGCGAGGCCCTTGCATACAACGAGGTCACCGGCGACCTGCTGCCTTTTCAGACCACAATGCAGAGAAGACGAAAACATAATATTGAAAATATGGCTGAAGAGCTCCCGTTAAAGGTATTTGCATTCGAACTGCTTTATCTGGATGGGGAGGACTATACTGTCCAGCCTTATGAGGCCAGGCACAAGACACTGGCAGGCCTTCTGGATAAAAGCAGCCAGCAAGTTATAGAGACCGCCCTGATGAGGGTTGTTGATGACCCTAAGGAGATCGATGAGATATTCGATAGCTATATAGAGAAGGGTCTTGAGGGGATAATAGCAAAGAGGCTGGACGCACCGTATATTGCAGGGGCCAGGAATTTTAACTGGATAAAGCTAAAAAGGAGTTACAAGTCTGAACTTGCCGACTCCATTGACGTGTGTATCATCGGCTATTACATGGGCAAAGGCAAAAGGGCGCAGTTCGGGCTCGGTGCGATCTTGGGAGCAGTCTATGATCCAGGCTCTGACACGTTCATGAGCGTAAGCAAGATCGGGACCGGCTTTACTGAGGCTGCTCTGAAGGAATATTTCAGTATGCTTAATGAGATAAAGCTTCAGGAGAAACCCTTGCGCGTGGTGTCTGATATGGAGCCGGACGTCTGGGTCGAGCCTAAGTATGTCGTTACCGTGACCGCTGACGAGATCACCCGCTCCCGGATGCATACGGCTGGCCGCGACGAGGGCGGCGTTGGGTATGCATTAAGGTTCCCTCGCGCCGAGGGCCTGCCAAGGACTGACAAATCAGCCACTGACGCTACAACTGTTCAGGAGATCATTGATATGGAAAGGCTTCAGAGGAAAAATACATCTGACTGACCTCCATGCATATCGACTCCTATAGATTTGGCAAGATCGTCATAAACGGCACAGCCTACACCAAGGACGTTTTAATTCTTCCTGATAAAGTTATCTCACCCTGGTGGAGGGTTGAGGGGCATAACCTTACCGTAGAAGACCTGACTGACGTGATCAACTCCTCTCCCGAGGTGCTGGTCATTGGCACTGGAGCCATGGGTGCGATGCGGGTGCCTGAGGAGACCCTGGAGCACCTGCGGGGAAAGGGTATAGAGGTTCTCATCAAGCGCACCGGGGCGGCAGTCAGCGAGTTCAACGGTCTTTCCGGCAAACGCAAAGTGGCTGCATCGTTTCACCTGACCTGTTAGCCTGCGTATTTTATGGCAGAGGGGGGGGAGGTTCAAGTAATTCATTTATAAACAAGTCCGCCCCTACTAGTCGTCGCGACCAGGCAGGCGGACTTGTCTCCCTATTATGAATAATATCATCTATCTTAAGCGGGGCTATTCCCGTCCCCTGCACCCCAGGGGGTACTTCTTTGCTTGCCCAAAGAAGTACCCAAGAAAGTGCAGTTCTACTTTTCCTTAAGATCATGATGCCGGATGCGCGCTCATTATCTGTACTACCCAGACTGGTACGACGAACCCGCTCTCCGAGTCTACCCTTTATCTGAAGCCATATTGCACTAGCGTTCACGCATGGGCGCGCAAAAAGGCAAGGATAGATGCACCGGCCCATATGCCCAGTCAAAGCAGAACGGGGGAGGCTCAAGGAATAAAAATCATTTATCAATTGGAATTCTTTCCCTTATCCTGTTCGTTTGCGATTCTTATTTTGCAGGGTTTAAGGTCAACTGCATTTATCTTAAAAAGAATCTTGCCCTTCGTCGCAAATTCCCTGACCTTCATAAGGGCATAAGGGCAAAACAGGGGAAGCGCAAGGAATTAAGTTTTTGGGCGTAATACTTAATTTCGGTGTCTGAAAACACTGAATTATGTAATAATTACATGGAGTTAAATGAACTTTACTACAGCGGGGTCTAGGATGAAGAAAAAAATGCCTGTTTTGTGGCTCTAT
>SDBV01005331.1_pt1 | contig 18184 bp, 15 predicted proteins | sample 2277081 | NCBI WGS metagenome assembly SDBV01 (sample SAMN10402039, study PRJNA504765) | marine sediment metagenome | isolation source: marine sediment core GS10_PC15, 223 cmbsf | place: Arctic Ocean: Southern Knipovich Ridge | collected 2010 | reverse complement strand
AAAACGAGGGGGATATCTGGTTGAAACTCCAGAAAACAACACATTTCATTTTAAAGATAATCCAGAATGGGCCGGAATTTCAGATATGAAATCTCAGCTGATCGGAGATCGCATTTCTGCTGAACGCAATACGATGAAGCATGAAATATCTCCAGAAGATATAGTTCTCGATAAAACTGCCGCTTATGAAGATTTTCCCCATAATATCCAAGGCTCAACATACACTTCATCTGATTTCTGGTCTCTCTGGTGTTGGCTTTGGGAGATATGTAAAAAACGCATTATTGAGGATAGTGCAATCCATAACTATGGGTCTTACGCTGCGACAAGCAGAACAAACGAACTCTGCATATTAATGACAAAAAAAAGGCTTATTAACGACGTATCCAATGATTCAAAAATAGATCGTGGTACTATCCGCACATTTCTTGAATGGCTTTCATTTAACTCGAAAACGCCAAGGAAATTTTCTCTCTTTCATTGCCCCTTAATCGAAATAAACGACAAATTTATTCTGATCCTACCGCACGTAATAATAATGAGCCATATACCAACTATATTCTTAAGACTACTTGCCCACCACGACAAACAACTATATGACGCACACTCCACAAATATGGAAAAGGCGACTCTACAGCGACTTAAAAAGCATTTAGATAATGCTGAATGTAAAGTAATGACAAATTTAGAAGTAAATACGTCCAATGGACCTATGGAACTTGATATTGTTGAATATAATAAGAAAGAAGCTACCCTTTCAGTTGGGCAAGCCAAGCTTACTATCAGGGCCGATTCTGTCGCAGAAATATATTACTCAAATAGGGTTATTTCCAAAGGAGTAGGTCAACTTAAGCAGAATAAAGCATCTTTTGAATCAGATCAAGATGCAATACCGGCTGTATGTTCAAAGCTAGGTATCGGTCGAAAGAACGTATCAAATATAAGATACTATTTGCTACCAACGAGATTTACAGGAAGCGACTACCTGAATATTCCTGATTGGATAATGTGCCTCCCAATTGAATTCTGTCTTCAGCCCGAGTTTCAAGGTAAGTCATTGGATTTTATCGTTAATGACTATTGCAAGCTATGGAATTCATTAGATGGCGAAGAATTCTTTTTCAAGAAGGAGTGCGCTTTTGAAGTCGGCGGTTTTCAAATCATATATCCTGGCTTTGAGGTGAATCAGTCAGAGTAAGTTCAGAGACCACAATAATAGTATCTTATAACCAATTGAACAGAGTGCTTAAGTGGTAGGGTGCATAACTTGTTTACGCACCAATGAAAGGGTTTTGATATTGCATGTGCTGTCGCCGGTGGGGAGAACTTGGCCATGGCGAACTACCGACGGACACACATTCCATGGGGCGCATATTTTCTGACGATTGTAACACATCAGCGCTATCCGCTATTTTATGATGCGCGAACCCGGATGTTTCTGCGAGAGCCCTTTTCTGTGCGTAAACAAGTTACGCACCCTACCATCTGTAGAACAGCAGTAGAGCGGTTTGAGATGTCCGGGTTAACTCGGCTTTTCTTCTTTTACTTTCGCCGCTTCCTTATCGACGGCGGCTTCGATTTTTCCATATCCCAGGGCGGCGAGCAGGAGGGTCGCCAGGGCGGCGATGCGGATGGCGGTTGTCTGGAATTCGTCCTGTTGCTGCGGGTAGAACAAGGCTGCTACCGATGCCGCCTGTACCGCCAGGGCGACCAGGAATTTTCGAGATGAGATTCGCTGCAAAAATGAACGCATGGGAAATCCTTTCGAAGGTAGAAGATAGAAGTTAGGAGTCAGGAGTCAGAATTTAGGAAACAGAAGACAGGAGACGCAAGATGGGAGACTGGCGATCTTGATGCGAAGCTCTTTATTCTGACCTGCCTGTCGGCAGGCAGGCTCCTAAATTCTGACTCCTGTCTTCTGACTTCTGTCTTCTTCACATAAGTATACTGTTGATTATTGGCCCGGCGAATTTCAGCAGTTGGTTGAACAGGTCCAGTTCGTTTCGGGACTGATGGAAGGCGGCGACTGCGAGGTGGTATTCCCGGGAATCGCGGAGCGACTCGGCCGCCCGTTCCGTCAGGACGATCTGATCGATAACGGCTGCCAGGTTCGGATGGACGGCGGCCCAGTCCCAATAGGCCTGCTCGGTGGCCTTCTGCACGGCGTTCCGTACGACGTCATTTGTCTTGTCCGTCTTCTCTGTCATTTTGCCCATTTGAAAAACTCCTCTGGAGATTCAGGAACATCTGTTTGACCCTCTCGGAGACGTTCCATTGAAGTACGATTAGTTGCGAGGCCATTTCCAGTGCATCCTCGGCCGTTTGGATGTTGTCCAGCTCCGTGGCGTGGACGGTCTGGTCGCGGCGGTTCTGCTCGCTCAGCATGGTTCGGGCGGCGGAGTAGCCTTTGCGTGCGGAGATCACCCAATCGACCGTCAGTGTTACGGGGTTTCCTTCGGAGTCCTTCAATTGTCCCGCTTCCGCCATTCGGACATCCGCGTCGAACGCGCCATCCAGAGCGGTGATTCGGGCCTGGTAGTTGCGCAAGGTCTGGTCGCGGTTTTGCTGCTGCACCTTGCGGGCAGAGGCGAGGCCCTTTCGGGCGATCGAAATCAGGTCCACCGCGGCGGTAGGTGCACTGCACCCTACGGGAACCAATCCCACGACAAGGAAAACGAGTGCAATGGTCTTACGAAAGTCGGACATGGCGCATTTCCTCCCTTAGTTGTTTGAGAATTCTGGAATGTTCCTTCTGGTGTTCGAGGAACTGTACGATAGCGGCGGTGTTTCTGCCCACGACGTCCGTCAGGTAAGAGAGTCTCTGTTCGTCGCGTTGGATGCGTTTGTGGGCGTCGCCGAGTTGCTCTTCGCGGTTTCGGCTGAGCCGCCTCTCGCACAGCCACATCGCCCCCATAAACCCGGCCGCGCCGAAACTGGTAAGGTCGGAAATCAGACTCAACATTGACAACATCGCAGGCTCCTGTCAGTTGAGCGGGGTATCCAGGTCGAATTCGACGCGGAGTCGTCCGCTGATGAAGATGGTTTCACTGCCCGAATCGCTTCGGCGGACGAGGAAGTTCTGCTGTCCACCGTCGACCATGGTTTGAAGGACGCCCCGCAGGGTCGCGCCGGACAACGTTCCCGGAGTTTCACCCGCCAGCGGCATCGCCCCGATGTACGTTGCGTCATCGGTGCCCGGACCGCCCGGTGTTTCCCACGCCGAATTTGCGTTCGGGTCGTATTCGTTCCACGTTGGGGGGGCGCCGGTGAAATCTATGGGGCGCTTGCAGTGATAGACCTCGACGCTGCAATCTTCCGCCGCCGTAATCTCCAGTTCGCTGCCGGTTCGGATCGTTACGTCGGTCAAACCCAGCGTTGGATTGCTCCCGGCCCGCAGCAGCGCAAACCCGACGCTGCGGAGTTCCCCGCCGGTGGTGTGGGCGATGTGTTCGCCGATCCACGGGGTGTCGAGCAATATCGAGAACAGCCCGCCTGCGAAATAGATAGGCAGCTCCCATCGCCCTCGGCGGAGCCATTCGACACTCTTCCGCAGTTCGTCGATGTGGACCGCCCGGACGGAGCCCCGCCTTGCGGTAAGGGACGGATCGGTCCAGTCCTCCGTGCCGTTGAGTTTCTCAAAGAATCCGATCTCTCCTTCCCCCGGGGCCCCGTTGACGATGGTCTTGTTCTCATCCGCCCCAGCGAGCGGCCAGAGCCATTCCATCCTCGTCGGTGTGGACGGTACACCGCCGAGGCTGCCCGTCGGGTCCTTAACGCATCCGGCCGGGCTGAACTCCTGATCGTCCTGATATGTCAGGTAGCGACGGCGATTGATCGCCTCGGTGAGATCCTGGGCATCCGACAGCCGTATCCGATGCTCGAGGGGGGGCAGCACCGTCAGCGCAGCGGCGCCGCCGGTCCGGGCGGGGTGGATCAGCCCTCCCAAATGGCCGATAGCATCGGAGTTTCGAGTCATGGTCATCCTTCCAGAACGAATCGGGTTTGTTGAGTTTCCTCGAAGTCGTGTCGGACCGATGTGACGGCGGGTCGGCTGTGAGGCTGTGAAGAAAGCTCCATCGCCTGCCCGTCCACCCGCTCGATGATGTCACCGACGCAACAGGACAGGTCGATCCATCCGAGCGTGATTGTCGCCCTTGTGCTGCGAGCGGCGATGTTCTTCCGATGATGCGCGAACGCCTCCAACCTGGGGGAGTCGTTGCGCAGCACCACCAGAGACGAACCGACGCCGGTGTGGAAGATGCTGTCCGGATGCACCGCCCACCACGCCGCCTGTGCGGAGAGGTCGTAAACTTCCGTGACCAAACCTACGTCACCGTCGATCAAGGCTTCGATGCGTCGGTCCGATTCCACCGAGGCTGTCACGCGGACCTCCGCTTCGCCGGCTGCAGCGGCGGCGATAAACCCCGACGGCAGTTCGTTGCCCCCGAGTGTGATGGAACACTCCTGTTCCCACGTCGATACCGGCCCGTTCCATGATTCCCAGGGATCCACGTCGGACAGGCGGAACTCCACGACGATCCCCCAACTGGCGTTATACGTGTCGGTCGAGACGCACTGCAGGAACTGCCTCCCCTTACGGACCAGGAAGTCCTCCTGGCTGATGGTTGCGAAGTCAAACGGCATTACGTACTCGCATTGTCCGTATTCGTTCAACACCCACCGGCGGAACTCCTCGCTTGAGTCACAGATCCACCCCGGTTGGAGCGTGAACGTCGCTTCGTATCGCTTGTATCCTCCGATTACCCGTACGGGCGGACGTGACGGGCGGGAGGCCAGTAGGATGCGACTGTCCGTGATATTGCTTCCGGCGGGGCGGAAAGTTTCCCCGGCTGCCTGGAGACGGATGCTACTGCGCCGCCCGCCTTGACCCGGGCGATACACCACTATCCCCACTCCGGAGCGACTCGAGCGGATTTCCAACCCGCCGCGATGGGCGATTTCCACCATCGCCGTCCCCAGCGTAGTCCCCGAAGCGTTGTACTCTCCGAGGTCCACCCCACCGGCCAGTTGATTCAGTTCGTCAAGGGAGGGCGTTTCGATGGATTCCGGCAGTTCCGTCGCTAACAGGTACCCCAGAGCGTCGGGGACGGTCCATCGCAGTCCTTCCCCGGATGGATCGAACAACCTGCACGTCCGCGCCCCGATCTGTTGGAGTTCCGCGGTGCCCATCAGGCCCGGGGAGGTGTTGAAACGCACTACTTCGGTGTCGGTCCGGACGAGTTGACCCTCGGTCATCTGCCACCGTCCCACCAGGGGCACCTTCAGTTCCGCGTAGAGTTGATGTTCGACCTCCGCGATCAATTGCTCGCCTGCTTCTGTTGCTTCAACCTGGTGTCGGGCGACGATACCGTGAAACTCGGTTTGACCGAATTCAAGACCCGCCCGGATAAGCACGTCGGTCCCGACGGGGGGGAGGCGATCCGGTTGATGCGTTTGTGGTGATCCGACCCCTGAGAGTAGTTCGTGCAAAACCAGTCTGACCCGTCCGAAGACGGGGGCGGTTTCGATTTCCCACGTGAGAATATGCAAATCCCGCCTGCGCTGCCCGTGAACATACACCCGCCCCGCGGCGGCGGGCAGCAAACCCGAGAGGTGCCTTTGCACTTTTACACTGTACGGGGCAAATGTCTAATTTAATGCGAGAGAGTTGGAGTAAATCACTTTGGGCATTTGATTGTTTAGTCGGGCATAAATTGCAACTATGTTTAAATTGAATCTACTAAAATTTTAAAGTGTTCGGGAAAAACCTGTTTCATCATATCGAGAAGATATTCGACGTTTTTTTGGGTTTCCGGCACTAATGCTGGATCGAATCCTTTTCCTGTAATATGAGACAAGCTATTTGTAAATTTATAAATGGCAGTCAATTTGTTTTCATCAAAATAAGGTTTTAAAGCTTCCATCTTGTTGTACATTGAAGCACTACTAGGTACTCGAAACATCAAGAATGTTTCCAACGCTTTTCTCGCAATATTAGGTATTGGGTACGCGTGGCCAATTGACCCATCAGACTTAAAAGTATGCAATATTTTGAATAGATAATGATATTCGCTTTCATACTTCTCTAAATTTTTATCCATAGCCGCAATATATGCTTGTCTTGCATTATCTATATATTTATTCTTAATCATGTAATATCTTTTTTCTCCCTCTCTACCGGGAATGCGCTTTGTCCAGTTTAATAATAGTCTCAGAAAGTCAAAGCTATGTGTCAGAATGAATATTTGGCTTGCATCTTTGACCGCATTTTTTAAGAAAGCAAATGCTTGGAATAGAGAGTTTGAATCAAAGCTTGAAACCGGATCATCGATGACTACAATTCCTTCCTTAATGTCAAAATCCTGGCTTCGTAAATGAACCGTGAAATATACAAACGTTATTGCTGTTTTCTCTCCCTCACTTAAATCGGCTGCGACTTTGCCATTTCTTTTTATTTCATAACCTTCGTCCTGTACCTCAAAAACGATGTCATTCCTGCCAAGGAAACCCTCTAACCCTTTGTTAATCTCGTCACACGCTTTATGGGTCGAGGAAATTGTTGCTTTATTTTCATCAATTTGTTTAATGAGACTTTTTATGCCAATTTCGCTGGGGTTGTCCGGGTCTCCGTCCTTAAACCGTTCTATCTCTGCTTCACTAGTTGCTATTTTATCTTCAAATTCTTTTACATCATCATATATTGTGCTTAAGTAATGATTTTCCAGTTTCGTTTGTGCAATAGCTTTCTCGTCTTGGAAATTATTTGTTTTTTTGTTGTGCTTGCGAATCTCCACGTTTATTTTTTCAACAGCCGCAATAAGCAAGTTTATGTCTATATCAATGTCCAGCTTAAGAACTTCAGTAGTTTTGGATTTCATTTCCTTTAACAAAACACCTATACGGGTGATCTTATCTAATATATCCTTTTTGACGACTCCAAAACTTTGTACTTCCGACTTATACTTCGACTGGATATCACCATATAAATTGGCTTTGTCAACAGATTTAATCTCGTCAATTAAAGAGGATACTTTTTTTAATTCCTCGACTAAAATGTCAATACTAATTTTAATATCTCTGTCTGATTTACTGAAGTGATTTGCCAATTCCTTTACACGCTTATCCAGCAAAGGCTGATTGCAATATTCACATATTTGGGATTTATGTTTTTCATGCAGCTCAATTCCTTCTTCTACCCATTTGGAAATATCGCTATTTCGCTTAAGCCTGTCGATTATTATTGACTCGACTGTTTGGGCAGATAAATCTTTTGTTTCATTAATAAATTTTTCTAGTAAATCACTTAAATCTAATTCTTTTTCCTCGTCTCGGTATTTTGACTTAGGTATATTCAGATTATCTATAACCGGCTTTTCGGTCTGCCGAAGTGTTAAATTGTGTTTTTCAATATCTGGCTCATTGAGTATTTCTTTAGCAGTCAATCGCTGAAAAGCGGTCTCGGCGTTGGGTTTTCTATATGTTCTTGTAGTCTCCCCTGAAGTATTAGTGCTGATTGTTCTGGCAATATCTGTAAACAGTTTGTCTTTTTGTTTTATCTGGCTTTCTTTGTTATCAGAGACCTTCCTAAGTCCCCCTTTTTTTTCTGACAGCAGTTGCTCATCTTTTTTTATTACTTCTGCAATTCTTTTATTTTCTTCGCCAATTATAAAGATATGGTTTGCTTTTCCTGATAGAACCGGCACATTTTTTTTGATATAGTCTTGATTAAAGACCATCACCTTATTTGAATAAGGTGAGCCCTCTTTAAAGTTTCCACTTTGAGTTTCTATTTCATATTCAATTTCAGGGTGTTTATCTGAAAAGCCCGTTTTCAAAGCGGCAAAAAGATTAGAAAGAGTGGTTTTGCCGCACCAATTCCAGCCATAGATCAAATTATATCTTTTGAATTCTGGAAGGCTAGCGTCCCATGAATAATATCCAAAGATTCCAGCGTTTTTAATTTTCTTGATTCTTTTAATCATAATTGTTACTCAAAACTAAACTCTCCTGCAATCGACAGAAAGAATAATGTTTTTTCTCTGACCGCTTTATCCAGAAGCTTCATAGTGAAATTCTTCATGCGAGTTCCATCTCCATAAGTGAATTGATTACGCCATAACCCTAACAAAATTTTCTCGGAACCAGAGAGTCCATCTTCGTACTTGCTCTTCTTGAGGGCATGTATATGGTCGTTTATTTCATCATAATGCCAGTAGTCATCATAAGTCATTACGGGCGATTCAAACATGAATTTCCATAATTTCTTATTTGCATTTATTTTTGTATATTCCTTATATTTTTCATTGATGCGGCTCTTTAATTCTTCTTCGAAGTTAATAATTTTATCTATTGATCCAATAACATAATCATAATTAATTTCTGATTGTACAGAACGGTTACCGTGTACTGCTTTGCCATTATGCAGTAATAAATTGCGTTTGCTTTTAATCTCTTGAAGATCTTTTCCAAAGGAATCTTGAAAATCATTCCATTCAATAGAAAGATGTGTTAAGAATTTCTTAAAATAACTCTCAAACGATTCATAGGCTAACGCGTGAATATAGTTATCAATACGTCTTTCTAAAAGGCCAAAGTAATTTTCGAAAAACTCATCTTTTTCAAATTTAAAGGTGGTTGGAAGGTTTTGCGGAAAATTTATTAGATAATATCTTAAGGCATCTGTTACCCTTACCTCCATCGAAGCGACACTAAGCACAAAAGCACCATGAACAAGGATTTGTTCTGTGTCATGGCGTAAGCTGTTTTTCGCTTTGCAAAGATACTTTGATGAAATATCGATGGGTTTGATAAGATTAGTAGCTATTAATAAATTGGGGTAATCTTTAATTTCCATTCTAATCCTTTTTTAATTTTCACGAGACCTAGCCGAGTTTACGGAAATACTTAAATTCATCCCCTGACGTGGAAAGCGGTGTTTGCGAGTTTGAGCCCCCGTGCAGACCCAACCCCACCGACGATCCAACGTCAAGATGTCCATCCCATCATTAAAACCGGATGAACTATAAGCCTAAAACCCGCCGAGAGCGCAGCGGGAAAAACTGCGCCCTCAGCGTTCGTATTTACCCATTTACAGCTACAGCACCACCGCTGCCGTATTGGATGGGATACTCTCGCCACCTACGTTGATGGCCTTTACCCGATATTCCAATTGCGGGCCGCGCGGCTGATCTGTCAGCGTCGTTTCAGTTTCGAGTGCAATTCCGGCTTGCCCCCAGTCTCCGAACACGCCGCCACCCGCGGGCTGCTCGCGTCTCTCGATAACATAAGTTCGCACCGTTCCGCCACTGCCGCGTGCGGGCGCCTTCCAATCGAGGAACAGCGTTCCGGGCCCCTGAATGACGGGGTCGAGGTTGCGCGGTTGGCCGGGGGGGTCGGCGGGTGATGGAGCCGCCTTCGGGCCCCAGCCGATAAATTCGAGCTTCTCGGGATCCGAGGCGACATCGACCTCGGACTTTTTCAATTCGGTCCCCATAAATTCCTCAAGGTCATCCAAGGCGATATTCTTCGCCTCGGTTGCCACCTGACCAGCAGCCAGTGCGTCGATCTGTGCAACTTTAGCGGCCATATAGGCGCCATGCGCCGCAGTCAATCCAATTGCATTTGCACTGGGAAAATCCAATGCATGGGCTGCATAGCCTGCCGACATGGCAGTTACGAGGGCCGAAACATCTGCTTCTGCTTTAGGGAATTGTGCCATTTTACATAAACTCCTTAAAATAAAGAACCTACATATAGTTTCCCCGCCGTGACGGGCCTGTAAACATCCTTTCTCAGCCACAAAGTCAATTTACTTAGCCACAAAGTGAATTGACTTAGCCACAAAGTAAACTGACTTAGCCTCTACGCAGCGTGCGCAGCCGCAAAGTAAACTGACTTAGCCTCTACGCGGCGTGCGCAGCCACAAAGTAAATCGACTTAGCCTCTACGCAGCGTGCGCAGCCACGAAGTAAATCGACTTTATCACCAAGTAAGCCGTTTTAATGGAAAAGTCAACTGATTTTTGTGGATATTGACAACGTTTTTGGAGAGAAATGGCAGGGAAATGGCAGGAAACACACATCATGATAATGCAGCTTTACCTTGTGGGGTTGTGGGTTTACAATGCGGCGGCAAAGCAAACGGGCAAAAAGGGCGAAAAATGAAACTGGCGAAAAGGAAATCAGAATGAACACTTGGACTCAATTAAGTATCGATTACGCAAACCAACGGTCTTATCTTGACGACTTGTTCCATGTCTATCCGACAATTCCAGAAGGGATACGAGACCTGAATGAAGAAATTTGGGCTGATGTTGAAAACGCATTTAAATCCAAAAACAATGATACTCTTTTAAGAAAACTTCTTGCACTTGACCTTTTTCCAATAAAAGACAGTTATGTCGCATATTTAAGAAGAGACAAGTCGGCGATTGACCGAAATCCAAGAACAATCAATCGAATTTGCGGTCGGCTTTATGAAATCGGGCTTGATAAAATCTTTGAAAAATGCAGCGAACCCAAAGAAACGAATCGGCAAATTGGTCCGATGTTTCGTGAGTGGCTAAGAAAAAAACCTCTTGGAATTATGCCGGTTGATTTGGGACAGTTTACCGCAAATGAAGAAGATGCTGTTTTGGATGCAAGTGATACAGCAATGATGAACTTTGCAAAAGATGAATTGGGCTATAACCATAACAAGGGGCTTGACTTTGTAGCAAGATTTAACGGCAAATACATTATCGGAGAAGCGAAATTCCTTACTGATTTTGGTGGACACCAGAATGCACAATTTAATGATGCTATAAGTACCGTTGAGGCGAAGGGAGTAAAAGCAATAAAAATTGCCATTCTGGACGGAGTGCTTTATATCAAAGGAAATAATAAAATGCACCAGTCAACAATAGAGACTTACAAAGATCACAACATAATGAGTGCTTTGGTTTTACGAGACTTTCTATACCAGGTTTAATCAAATGGAAAACTTACTAATAAGAGCAAACAACATTCAGGGTCTCAACTACCTTTTGGAACACAGAGGGCTAAAAGGAAAAATAGACTTGGTGTATATTGACCCCCCATTCGCGACAGGCGGAAACTTCACCATTACAGATGGCAGAGCATCCACGATCAGTAATTCAAGAAATGGAGATCTAGCATATTCAGACAAACTTATTGGCAAAGACTTCATTGAATTTTTAAGGGAAAGATTACTCCTAATCAAAGAGTTATTGTCTGAGCAAGGTTCAATTTATTTGCACATAGACTACAAAATTGGGCATTATGTAAAAGTCATGATGGATGAAGTTTTTGGTATTGAGAATTTCAGAAATGATATTACAAGAATTAAGTGTAACCCAAAGAACTTTAATCGAATCGGATACGGAAATATTAAAGACTTGATTCTTTTTTATACCAAATCTTCAAAACCGATTTGGAATGAACCAAAAGAAGCATATACAGAAAAAGATATTGAAAGGTTGTTTGCCAAAATTAATGGAGAGGGCAGGCGATATACAACTGTGCCTATTCACGCACCTGGCGAAACGAAAAACGGAAAATCTAATCAACCCTTTAAGGGAATGATGCCACCAAAGGGGAGACACTGGAGAACGGATGTTGAAACCCTTGAGCAATGGGACAAAGAGGGGCTGATTGAATGGTCTTCAACAGGAAATCCAAGAAAAATAATTTTTGCTGACGAAAGAGAGGGTAAGCGGGTACAGGATATTTGGGAACACAAAGACCCCCAATATCCTACTTATCCGACAGAAAAAAATCCTGACTTGCTGGATTTAATCGTTCGCACTTCCTCAAATTCAGACAGTATTGTTTTAGATTGTTTTTGCGGTTCGGGAACAACATTGAAATTGTCACAAATTAACGATAGAAAGTGGATAGGAATCGATCAATCAGAAAAAGCTATTGAGGCAACCATTAAAAAACTTGAAAAGATTGAAGCTGATCTTTTTGTTGCTAAGTCTGAATACGAGTTTATTGAATTGGATGAAGTAACAAATTAAATAATTGAAATGCAGGAACAACTATAACGTTAAAATCCTCCGCGTCGCGGCGTGGCGATTTGAACCCTCCTCCTAACTCCTGACTCCTGACTTCTGTCTCCTGACCTGCCTACCGGCAGGCAGGCTTCTTCCTACCTTTACGCCCTTTGTGCCCTCTGTGGCCATCGTAATTTCCGTCTCCCGGCTCCCATTTTTCAAAATACCTGTAACAGAAATACCAAAAGCACACATATAGCGATAGACGGCCAATCTGTTGTCCCAACCTCCATATATGTGTAATGTGTGTCAAAGATATCGGGTACTCCCTCCTGCCCGACATCACTGTTGGCCGGTCATTGTTAAACTGCGGTTTTCCCCCCTGGGGGGGGGTGGTGCCGCAGTTTTTTTATATCCGCACATTTCGATATCAAGCAAGAAGGGTTCCAAGTTCAAAGTTCTATGACCGGATACCGGCTGGAGGCCTCTTCCCAGATGTACCGCAGCGCCATGTTCAGTTGCGCCTCGGTCAGGTCGGTATCCGCGGGGAAGTCCGAATCCGTGGGCTTGAAGATGTTGCTGGTCAACGTGGGGATGACGCCCTTCATGGTTCGGCGGATGGACCCGGAGCCCTCGGGCGTGCTGGACGGGGTGATACCGTTGATGACGGTGTTTTCCAGGTCTCGCAGCAGTTCGCGCAGGCGTTCCTGCTTCTGATAGTCCAGTTCGTCGGTTACGGAGAGTTTTCGGACGGCGAGGTCCGAGCCGCTGACGCGGACGGCGGCGGTGAATATCTGCGTCCAGTTCCCGGTGCGCGTGCGGTTGGCGAATCGTGCGCTCGGGGCGTCGTCGCCTTCCAGGGCGGCGTTTCCGAGGATGTGGATGACCTTGTCGTCGGCGAGGTTCTCGCCCGTCGTTCCGCCGTAGCTTCGCGTGACGGTAAGGGTGTTGGTACTGATCCCGGTAACGAGCATCAGCTCGCTGCTTTCGGCTGCCTGGATCTGGTCGCCCACGCGGAAACGGTCCCCGTTATCCACGTCGAACGTTGTGTCCGTTGACGCGTCGGTCCAGGTGGCATCGTTAATCGTGTCCTTGTTGGGCAGCAGATCATCTTCCAGCCACTCGTGGTAGGTGCTGGCCGCTGCTCGCGGGGGGTCGCCCAGATGGTCCAGCAGCGGCGTTTCGTACGGGGAAACGATGCTGACGAGGTCGGCGATGTCTTCGGCGATTTCCGGGAGTGTCGAACCGGCGGAGTAAGTTGCTTTTCCTGTGAATGACATTTGTTTCTCCTACAAGTTTTGCAAAACGGGTTTCGGGTTTTCTATGGATTAGGGGCATGAAGCGTTTGACGTCGGAGGCGCAGATACTCGGTGATGTCTCTTCGGTTCCCGGACTGTGCAGCTCGTTGGGCGGCTTGGGAGAGGTGCCCCGCTTCACTGAGTTGCCCGCTACGGGGCGAAGAGGTGAGGGTCGGCATGGTTCCGGGGGGTGTGGGGTCTGCTTGCAGGAAGGGCTTGTCCTGCAATAACCGCTCGACCGCCCTCTCCAGTTGTTCGGGTGGGAGGTCTTCGGAGAAGTTCACCCTCTGGTGAAGCAGCAGCGATGCGGATTCGACATCGACGGCGCCGGCGGCGGCGAGCATTCGTTCAGCGGCGAGACGGTTTTCCATTGCACCCAGTTGCATGTTCGCCTCGTCGCGCTGCGCTTCGGCGGTGGCCAGTTCGTCGTTTCGGGTCTCGATCTGCATCTGGAGTTCTTTAAGCTGATTGGCGTACTGCTGCACACGCGCCTCGGGCGAGTCCGCGACCCCCCCGCCGGTCAGGTGGGTTTCCGGGTGGTCCTCGTGGGGTTTGGTCTCGTCGGTCATGTCCGGTCCTTTCGAGACTGCTGCGATTGCAAGTGGATTATCTGGTGGTCGTACCCGAGTTCGGCGAGGATGCGATCGGTTGGGACGCCGAGTTGTTGTTTCACCTGGGCGTTGCGGAGTTGTTCGGCCTCATCGGAGGGCAGAGGACTGGGCCAATGCACTTCGATGCGGCGGTCAATTGCTTGCGTTTTGAGCACACCGCTACGGTCCAGCCAGTCCAGAACCAGGTCCGCGACATTTTGCAGCCCCACCCCGAAGGTCAATCGCTTGCGGGTGGTTTTGGCGAGCAATCCGCTGAGCACTACCCTCAAGGCTGCGGCGCTGGTGAGGTTGCCCACCTCCCCGCGGATCAGACCCGCCGCCAATGGCGTAACACCGGAAACCTTGTCCATCGCCTGGCGTATCTGGTCGATGTGGATATCTTCGCTCGGGGATCCATCGTCGCTGCCGAACTCCTCGATACTGGCCTGGAGGTTCTGCGTAGCCCACATTTGCCCCGGACCGACCGGGCGCTCGAGGAAATCATCGATCCCCTTACCGAGATACATCTTGAATGACTGGTACGTAACACGGTGCGCCCGGTCGCTGAGGCGCGTATTCAGTTCGTCCTGGAGTGGGATCATCGGCTCGACGTCGCTTAATCCGGGGTAAGTACCGGGCGAGGCGATGTTCTGGACGTGGACGATTGGAATTCGCCCCAGTGCGTTGGAACCCTCGGCGATGAGTCGCCTGTCTTCGTATCGCTGCCACCAGTTCGGTGAAAGGATTTCCACAACTTCGACGATGTCCGGTGTTGGACCTGGTTGGTGCGTTCCGGGTAACCGCAACCAGGATCGTTTTTGCGGCGCTGTCCGGGACGGATGCTTGTGGTACCGCTGAATCCAGTAGCGGGTTTTTCGGTAGTCGTCCTCGGCGAGGATGGGCAGGATTCGTGGAGCTTCGACGGTCTCCAATCGTAGTAGTCGCGCCAGTAAGACGGCCCGACTCAGCGCGCTGTGCGTTGCGCGCTCGGTATTTGTTCTAGACCGATCTCCAGGAGAATCTTTTTGCCCATCCGCCCGGGACGAAGATGTGGTTGAGGTTTTTTGGGGCTCGGTAGAAGGTGTGCCCGGCCGGCCCGTTCCGGAAAGACTGCGATCGGCAGAACCGAGCGGAACGGGCGAACCCGCAGGATGGGAAAGGGCGGAGAGACGTCTTGCGGGCCAATCGGCCGGGATGCGGAGGGCAATGTCGACAAAACCAAACACCGCGCCGAACAAGGCTATTTCCTGGAGGAACACCGCCCCTCCGTTGGCATCCAGCATAGCTGAGAGCACCTGTTCGATGGCGGCGGCGAGGTCGCGGTCTTCAGCGAGTGAGCGGATGGTCGCGGGACGTCCGAACAGGAAGTCCACCATGGTCTGAATCCGCCAGCCGATGTCGTTTTCGATAACGACTTCTTTGCGGCGCAGGTCGGTGAGATGTTCGCTGCCCCCGCCTAACCGCTGCACCCCGGTAATCCGGGCCGGTAAACCGACCTCCTGTGCGAGGAAGTAGGGTCGGGAGTTCTCGTTGAGCGCACCGGCCGAGACCCCGGCAGCGGGGATCAGCGGATTTCGATAGTAATTCCACAGGCGGTTGTGGAAGGCTTCGTTTTCCGGACCCTGCTGATCCACGAGATACGCTACGTAATCTGCGTCCAGGTCCGAGTCTTGAAAGTTTTTCAGGTCAAAGGGCATCTGCGTTACTCCTCACCCTTTCCGCCGCGTTCCTCCCATGCGCGCGCAAAGCAGGACTTATCGTCCGTCATCCCCTCCGAAGAGTCGAAGCAACAAGGCGTAGAAAAAATTCGCAGAAAAAACCGGCCGCAAAATCCTGCGACGGTCCTTGCGCGCGCACGGTGGGACAAACCTTTCCATAGATGCCCGTAAGCAAAGCGGATAGTTTGTAGTCTAAGCAGTCTTACATAAGTATGTAGCGGTGATGATGAATGTTTATGCGTGGCGGGTCTCCCGACCCGCTACGTACACCAAGCCGAAACCGCGGTGGGTCAGGAGACCCACCGCGCAAAACTTACGTAAAACCGCTTAGGAGGTAGGGTTAGTCATAAATAAATTGGCTTTGTCGCGAAATAGACCGGCCTAATAGAAAAGTCAAGTGATTTCGTGGATATCGACAACGACTTGATAGAAAAATGGCAGAAAGATGGCAGGGGAATAGCAGGAAAGGTGTGTGGCACGAAATCGGTTTTTTTATTATTGATTACCGATTACCCGCGTTTTTTTCGTCGAAGCATAGCGGCCCCGCCAATACACAGTAGCGACAGCGTCGCCGGTTCGGGAACGGGCGATCCCCACACCATGCTGAAGTTGTCGTACTCGGTCCTGCCGTTGGTAAAGGTACTGATCCGACCGTTACTGAAAGAGGAAGCATACTTGGTGTAGCTCAAACCATTGTCCTCATCTTCGTGCAGAAGCCATCCCGTCCAGGCATTCCACTCGCCGTCCGCAATTTTTAAGCGGGCGCGGGAACTTGAACCGTGGTTGTTTACGGAGTCGGCGACCCATGCGGCGTAGTCGTAAGCGCCGTTGTCCTCTTCAATTTCCAAGGTGTACCATATGTTGTCTGCCGCTGAGGAGGTAACTTCAAAGTCCCCGCCGGGGATGTCTTCCCTATGATACGCAACGAAGCCAGGGCCAGGATACGCGACTTCATTGTAGTCGTAAGTTGACAAATGCAAAGGCTCGTGTTCCCACCAATTCGTTACGCCCAGACCAATCAGGACTTCCCAGGAGTAAGCCCCGGGGTACCCGGTACCGCGGGAAATAGACATACGGTACTCCGTATTTCCATGACCGATGATGGGCATAAACTGGAAAGTGGTCGTTGTTACCGGACCGGCGTCGGCGTCCGCGACGCTCTGGTACCAAATGGCCGACAAGTTTTCGCCGTTACCAGTACTGTCTAACTTGAGAACTTGCGTGGTGTTCGCAGGTTCAGAACCCACTGCGATATTAACGGTGTTGGTTGACGCCGGTTCCGGGTCCCGGCCGGGGATAAGGGGATCATCTTCTCCATAACGGATCCAGCCTTCGCCAATAACGGTCGGATCCCAGACGGTCGTCAGGGCGTAACCTTCGAACCCTTCGGGGTTCGAAGCACCAGCCCCCGCCAACGCCGGTATCAACGACAGCACCATCAATGAAATTAGTACTTTTCTCATTCTCTTGCGCCGCCGAATCAACATAAGCCCTCCAGCGCCCAGCAGCGCCAGCGTGGCGGGTTCGGGAACGGGCGCCCCGCCCATCGCCCTCGTGGCACCGAAGTATAACTGCACGGAACCGTAATCGTCTGCAGAGACAGCACCGGTCCCGTTCGCATCGCCAGGCAGCCCCGGGACGCCGGTGTCGCCGAAGTTCGCCTGCACGGAACCGTAGTCATCCGCAGAGACAGAATCGCTGCCGTTGGCGTCGCCGAGGAGCATTGTCGTCAACTCATAGACGTGTACCTCATATTGCGAAAACGCGTCGGAAAACTGATCACCGATAATTGGAATCTCAGGTTCAGCGCCTTCGAACAACGGGGTCGCCGAGATTATTTTCTCCCCGGGCGGGTCCGCCATAGTCACGGTAAACGTGGGCGTCTCCGAACCTGTTGTAGAGTTCAGCGTCACCACGTAATACTTCCCTGTACCCGGATCGTAATAGACATCGGCGCGGATATCCGTAGCATCATCCGATACGGCGCCGGCGATTTTTCCGTTTAGCACAGCCGGGCCTAGCGTATTGAGCTCCACGGTCTGCGGTTCCCACACATCCTCGAGCCACTGCCCCCCGTCGTACGGATACGGTTCGCCCGGCTGGGCCGATGCCTGTCCGCGCCCCGTACGATAAAAAGCAAAGTGCAGTATCCCGACAGGATTCTCGCTCAACGCCCAGTAGGTTGCGAACCGAGATTCGTTATAGGTAGGCAGACGATAACCACCCGTCTCGCCAGCATCAGTATTATTACCCCAACCCGACAGTATCGCCCACCAGGGTCTGTCCGCCGCAATAGACGCCTGTTGGGCTCGAATCATATCGTTCTTGAAGTCTTTGCCCCTTCCTTCATTTTCCAGCCTCGAAAACTCCGGTTCGCCTGTACGAGTTGGGTAGACATCGAGAAGAAATTGGTCGTAGGCATTTTTCCAATCCACGGCGATGATGTTACCGCCGGCTTCCACCGGATTCAGCGCATATTCCGTGAAGGTTATAAAAACCGGCTTGTCGTCCACCGACTTGATGGTATCGTAAGCGAGTTGCATCGTTGATAACGGAGTGCGCGGCCCATACCACGGCTCATCG
>SDBV01005330.1_pt1 | contig 18184 bp, 11 predicted proteins | sample 2277081 | NCBI WGS metagenome assembly SDBV01 (sample SAMN10402039, study PRJNA504765) | marine sediment metagenome | isolation source: marine sediment core GS10_PC15, 223 cmbsf | place: Arctic Ocean: Southern Knipovich Ridge | collected 2010 | reverse complement strand
TTATGGATGTCTTTTTCTACAGGAAAAGGGTTGCAATAATCAATCTGAAAAACCATACTGTTCAACAGAAAGTGTAAGCTATGTCCCCGAACGAACTGTAAACCATGTCCCCGGTCTGTACACAAGCTGTCCGGGCCACCCAACGCCTTTGGCGGACGCATCGCGCGAGCTGTCAGGGCCACCCGTCGCGAATAGCAGCCTGACGAAAACTGTGGGCTCTGTATAACGCAGGTTGATGCACCTAACCCTTGGCTGTGCTACATATCGGCAAGGACCACCCGGACGGACGGCGAGCGTTCTTAGAGCTTGTGGTCTCGCAGCACGAAATTGGCCTGCCGGATCTTCGTGGCAAGGATTCCGGCGATATTCAGCATCAGCAGGTAACCGAAGTCGTGATCCGCCTCCATTTTCTCGCGGAGAGCCTCCTCGGGCAGCTTATAGACCACTGAATCCTCCACGGCGACCACCGATGCGCTGCGCGGGGCGGCATCTACAAAAGAGATGTCCCCGAAGATGAAGCCTGGGCGCAGTTGATCGACAATCTCGGCCCTCCTCTCCTCGAAGGGCACGATGAGGCAAACTGAGATCAGACCGTCAGTGACTAAATACAGATCACGCGAACGGTTGACCTCGGAGATGATCTCCTCGTCTTTCCTGAATTCCTGTTTCACGGCGATCGTAAGGATGTACTCCTTGTACTCATCGGTTAAGTTCGCCCAAAGCCCACTCTTGTGCAATGCCTCTTTGATTTCCACCACTACCCCCGGCTGGTTCATAAGAAATATAATCCCGCCTTGCTTGATTAACAATCACTCGCGGTCAATCGCAAGACATTCTCTCCATACCGCAGCTTCAAACCAAGAAAAGCCCTGCCATTCCGCATGAAACCCGGCTGCGGGGCAGCCGGGTGGGCGCTTCGAGCAAGTCGGGAGATGCGCAAGCTGGGAGAACACCATCAAGCCGTCAGGGCCACACGACCGGACAACTTAATTCGTATATTGCACTTCAGCCCAAACTTTCCCGGGCGATTGACGACCGCGCTCCTCCGGTTCGCGTAGATAAGCCTGAGCCTGAAACAGGCAACTGTCATGAAGCTGATGAAGAGATGAAGAGAAAACAGATTATCACGACCGCTGTACTCCTCGGCCTGTTCGTGACCTGCCCATCCGCGCCGGCACAGCGGCTGGTCGCAAGCGTCACGGTCGATTTCGTCCGGCTGCCCCAGGAGAACCAGAACAAGCTGATAGGCCTTGAGAAGATCATCGAAGCCTACATCAACCAGCGCGAATGGGGGCTGGACGATTACGGCTACAATGTGCCGCTCGACTTCGAGATTCACTTCGAGGAGGCGAAGGCGATCAGCTTCGAGGACCGTTACAGCGCGCGCGTCGTCGTCTCCAACCAGAGCAACGCCCAGTACATCGACCGTCGCTGGGAGTTTCCGCTCGAACCCGGTGTGCAGCTCATCCACTCCGAGCAGTTCGAACCCTTCCGCAGCTTTATCGACTACTATGTCTTCATGATTCTCGGTCACGAGTTCGACAAGGTGAAGAAGTTCGGAGGGCAAGAGTACTTCGAGAGCGCCCGGCGGATAGTGCAGAACGCCCGTTTCTCGAGCCGCTACTTCCTCGGCTGGGACAAGCGCGAGGAGTGGGTCGAAGAGTTGCTCTCAGAGATTAGCGGGCACACTCGCTACCTTAACTTTCTATATTACACAGGCGAGTGGCTCTACTACGATGAGCGCGACCGCGAGGCGGCGAAACAATACCTGCTCTACGCGATCAAGCAGCTCGACAAGGTGCCGGAGGAGAAGCTGAAACGTTTCTTCGAGCTGAACTACTACAACTACGCCAACGCACTGGCCGACTACCGTGAATTCACCGCACTAAGCAAACTCGCCAGCCTCGACCCGGATCACGCCGACCTCTACCAAAGGCTGTTGAAAAAGAAGTAAAACAAGCTGTTAAACCCATATCCGTAACCTGGCGTGAAACCGTCACCCGGAGTTCCGGCGGCTTACTCCGGTAATGATCAACGAAGTATTCTTTTTTCCCGGAGCACGTTTGTTCCGGACCGCATTCGCCGAGAGGCAACAACACATGCTGTGGCACAGCGACGTAAAGCGCCCGACCGGACGCTCGACATGACTGCCAGACATACTCTTTTGTTGAACGGCACCGCTCCAACCGACGCCATGGAAGGAGACGGGGAATGCTGATGTTAAGTTGAAAACTTGACGTGATGTCTTTATAATAAAGAAAGCGAGGGAGCTTGAGCTCAGGTGCGAGGGATTACTACTCTATAAATACATAATCACATTTCAAGATCGGTGCAGAGAATCAATCGGAGTACATGGGGTAATTGGGGTAATAAGGGAGGTGGAGGATGAACCAAAATGGTAAGGCCAAAACCTGCCGAGAAATTGAAAAAGCTCCAACGCCAAATCGCAAAGATTGTTGGGCCATCACGCAGACGCAAATGGATAGAGGAAAACCCGCCTAAGATCCAGAGAGCGTTGAGAGTTCTCACCGAATGTAGCAAGGCCCTGGTCCAGGCCACCGAGGAGTCAGCCTTTCTGCAGGAGCTATGCCGAATTATCGTGAAAACCGGCGGATACCGTCTGGCATGGGTGGGGTACGCGAAGCAGAACAAGAAGCGCTCCGTGGAGCCGGTGGCATACGCGGGGTGCGAGAAAAGCGACCTGGAAACGCTGGAGATAAAATGGTCGGATACCAAACGAGGCAATGGTTCGGCGGGAACAGCAATCCGTACAGGCAAGCCCTCGATAGCGCGGAACATAGGCAAAGATCCCCGGTTCGATTTCTGGCGCGACGACGCCCTGAAACGCGGCTACGCCTCCTCAATCGCACTCCCGATTGCCAACGAGGGCCAGACGATAGGCGCACTTAACATCTACGCGGCCGAACCGGATGCATTTCACAGCGAGGAGGTGGACCTGCTGCGGCAACTGGCGGACGACCTGGGGTTTGGTATCCTGGCGCTGCGGACTCGGGCTGAGCGGGAACGGGCGGAGAAAGCGCTGAAGACGTCCGAGCATAAATTCAGGGCCCTGTTTGACAGCATGAACGACGCCGTTTTCATTTTCGATCTTGAAGGGCGCGTGCTGGAGGCCAATCCTGCGGTCTGCGAACGCCTCGGATACTCACGTGAAGAACTGCTGAAGATGACGCGGATGGACTTCGTCACCCCGGAGTATGCCGCCAAGGTATCGGAAGATATCGAGAAAGTGCGCCGCAAGGGGCACGCCATTTTTGAATCGGCACACGTAACCGCCGACAAGACGATCATTCCCACCGAACTGAGCACCCGGATCATCGAATACGGGGGCGAACCGGCCATTCTGAGCATTGCCCGTGACATCACCAAGCGCAAGCGGGCGGAGACATCAACCCGACTTTCGCACCGCTTTCTTGAAATCATCAGCCGGCACCAGGAGAAAACACCCATGCTCGAGGAGCTGGTAGCCGAAATACGGAATTTTACCGGTTGTTCCGCGGTGGGCATTCGGATCTTGGACAGCGAAGGAAACATCCCATACGAGGCGTATACGGGTTTCAGCGACAGTTTCTACAAAAATGAAAGTCCACTTTCGATCAAATTCGACAAATGCATGTGCATAAACGTGATAAAAGGCGAAACTACACCGAAGCTTCCCTTCTATACTGACGGCGGATCCTTTTACATGAACGGCACGACGAAGTTTCTGTCAACGGTTTCAGAGAAGGAGAAGGGACGGAAGAGGAACATGTGCAACGCTTTCGGGTACGAGTCTGTTGCGCTGATTCCGATCAAGTGCGGCAAGCGCGTTTTCAGCCTGATCCATATTGCCGACCCCCGGGAGGAGATGGTCTCTCTCGAAAAGGTCAAAACATTGGAATGGGTCGCCTCAGAGCTGGGACCGGCCATATTGCGCTTACAGGCAGAGGAGGCTCTGCAGGAAAGCGAAGAACGGTATCGAATGCTCGTAAACAACGCTTTCGACGCGATCTACATGCTGAAAAACCGCCGTTTCACATATGTAAACCCCCGGTTCGAAGAGATGATGGGCTATTCCCTCGAGGAAGTCACGTCGCCGGATTTCGATTACAACATTTTACTCTCAGAGGAAGATCAAGAACTCGTCCAGAAACGCTACAATGCCCGCCGGCGAGGAGACACCATTCCCGCCCAGTACGAAATGAAGATCCGAAACAAGGCGGGGAAACTGGTTGACGTCGAAACGAGCACCGCCTCTTTCAGGAAATCGGGTGAACTCACCTCGCTGGGGATCATGCGGAACATCACCGAGCGCAAGCAGGCGGAGGTAAAGCTCAGGGAGCGGATAAAAGAGTTGCAGGCGCTTTACAATTTATCCAAGATAACCGAGCGGGAGGGTATCACACTGGACAAGCTGTACCAGGAACTGACGGACACCCTTCCGATAAGCTGGTATCATTCCGAAATTACCTGCGTCAGAATCATTATGGGTGACAGCGTGTTCCACTCGAAAAACTTCGCTGAGTCTAAATGGGTGCAATCCGCGCCAATCAAGGTAAACAAGACAGTAGTGGGGAGGATTGATGTTATTTATGTTGAAGAGATGCCAGAACAGGACGAGGGACCATTCCTGAAGGAAGAGAGACAGCTCATAGATGCCATCGCCGAGCGTCTTGGGCACATCACCGAGCACAAACAGGCAGAAGAAGCACTACAGGAGAGTGAATCTAAATATCGGACAATCCTCAAAACCGCTATGGACGGATACTGGATTGTGGATGTGAAAGGACAACTGCTGGAAGTCAATGATGCCTATTGCGAAATGATCGGCTATAGTCGAGAAGAACTGCTGACAATGAGTATTTCTGACCTTGAAGCCGTAGAAACAATGTCTGAAACTGAAAAGCACATTAAGAAAGTTGCGGTAGAAGGTGATGTTCGTTTCGAAAGCAAACATTTACGGAAAGACGGCAAAACTATCCAAGTCGAAATTTGCGCACAATATAGAGATATTGAAGACGGACAATTCATTGTTTTCGTTCGTGACATCACCGAGCGCAAGCGGGCCGAGGAGGAAATCCAGCAAAGCTATGAAATCCAAACAGTTCTCAATCGCCTGCTCCATCTCTCGCTGGAAGGCTATTCGCTGGAGGAGATACTGGAGCGAGTCATCGACCATATTATCTCAGTTCCCTGGCTGGCAGTGGAGTCAATGGGGAGCATCCTCCTGGTGGAGGATGACCCGGAGGTGCTGGTGCTGAAGGCTCAGCGAAACCTGTCCGAGCCGTTGTTGACGATGTGTACACTCGTGCCCTTCGGCAGGTGCGTTTGCGGGCGGGTGGCGGCATTCGGCGAGATTGAGTTCCTTGACCGTGTCGACGAGCGACACGAGATTCAATATGAGGGCATATCCCAACACGGCCACTACTGCGTTCCGATCAAATCGGAGGGCAAGGTGCTCGGTGTGATCAACCTGTATGTAGAAGAAGGACACCGTCACGACGAAAGGGAGGAGGAATTCCTCCTTGCAGTAGCTGATCTCCTGGCCGGCATTATCGAGCACAAGCGGACGGAAAATGTGCTTATGGAAGAACGCAACCTGCTGCGAACCCTGATAAACACCCTGCCGGAGACGTCGATCCTCGTAAAGGACAGACAAGGCCGCTTCGTTATCGTCAACCAGGAATGTGCACGTCGTGAAGGCATGAAAACGCCCGAGGAGCTGATCGGCAAGACAGATTTTGATCTTTACTCGCCTGAGAGCGCGGCAGATTTTCATTCAAGCGAGCAAGCGATCCTTCAGTCAGGTGAGCCGGAGATAGATCATGAAACAAGAGACATAGACAAGATGACCGGCGAAGAACGGTGGTGTCTATCCAGCAAGGTGCTTTTCCGTGACAACGAGGGGAACATCGCCGGACTCGTCGGTATAATCCGGGACATCACCGAGAGGAAACGGGCGGAGGAGGCACTGCATCATCGCGAAGAACAGCTTCGCCAATCGCAGAAGATGGAAGCGGTCGGCCAGTTGGCCGGTGGAATCGCTCACGATTTCAACAACCTGCTGACGGTGATCACCGGCTACAGCCAGCTTGCACTGAAAACGATGGACGAAGATCATTTTCTGCACGAAGGTATGATACAAATCTGTAAAGCCAGCGATTCGGCGGCATCTCTGACGCGCCAGCTTCTCGCGTTCAGCCGCAAACAGATCCTGCAACCGACCGTGTTGAACATCAACGACATCGTCCGCAACATGGAAAAGATGCTCCGCCGGATCATGGGAACCGACATCAATCTGATAATCAAGGCCGGCAGGAAACTGGGGAACGTAGAAGCGGATCCCGGTCAGATCGAACAGGTGATCATGAACCTTGCGGTCAACGCACGAGACGCGATGCTCTCGGGAGGGACTTTGAGGATTGAAACCAGGAACGTGAAACTGGACGAGGAGTTCGTAAACAGCCAGGAGGGCTCCAAACCCGGACCACACGTGATGCTGACGGCGAGCGATACCGGCACCGGAATGAGCGAGGAGGTGAAAGCGAAGATCTTCGAGCCCTTCTTCACGACCAAGGAGTTGGGTCATGGGACAGGCCTGGGCCTGGCCACCGTGTACGGGATCATCAAGCAGAGCGACGGTTACGTCACCGTGCTTAGCGAACCCGGCCAGGGAACATCGTTCCAGGTCTATCTGCCGCGGACACGTGACGAAATCGAACCGGCGGGACCTGAAACGGTCGTATCCACAAGCTATATAGGCTCCGAAACAATCCTCCTGGTGGAGGATGAAGATATGGTCCGGGAACTGACTCGTGACGTATTGCTGGATTACGGCTACACTGTGTTAGAGGCGCACAATGCGGGCGAGGCGTTCCTGATCGCCGAAAAGCTCCAGGGTAATATCGACCTGCTGCTGACCGACATCATGATGCCGTTGATGAGCGGGGGCGAGCTGGCCGAGCGATTCATCACTTCGACACCGGATATGAAAATCCTGCTCACCTCGGGCATTGTCAGCGAAAGCAACAAGCATTGTAAATTGATGGAACAAGGAGCGCAATTTCTGCCGAAACCCTACATGCCGGATGTGCTTCTGAAGAAAGTCCGGGAGGTTCTGGACAGTTGACCGGAAGAGACCCGGCCCTTCAGAGTCAGGCCACCCGGTCCTCCCTTCGGTCAAAACCCGGCGGAACATGGAACACGGCCTCAAGACAGATCCACGCTGATCACATACTGTCCCGCATTCTGCTCACGGGCGATTGACAATCACCGCGAGCGTGAACCGTGACCGGTTGTTGAAGATTCCAGCGGTCCGAGGTATATTTCCCCTCATTCAAGACAATCGAGAACCATTCACCTGAACATCGCGACCGTCGTCGATGCAAGGCGTTCCAGCGGCCCTGCCGCGTCGGGTCGATGTGCAACCACAGGGAGGGAGCGAGATGTCCGTCATGCCATTCACCAACGAACCATTGACCGACTTTTCCGCACCCGGGAACCGGGAAGCTTTCGAAAAAGCCCTCGCCAAGATAAAACGCCAATTCGGCAGGCATTGGGACCTTCTGATCAACGGCCGCCGCGTCAAAACCAACCGTTCGATCCGGTCAATCGACCCCGCCGAGCCGAAAACCGTCGTCGGCACCGTCGGCAAAGCGACCAGGGATCTCGCCGATCAGGCAGTCGAGGGAGCATACAAGACCTACATGAACGAGTGGCGTTGGGTCGCCCCCGACGCCCGTGCGCGCATCCTGATGAAGGCGGCTCACCTGCTGCGCCAACGAAAGCACGAGTTCAGCGCGACAATGGTCTACGAGGAATCGAAGAACTGGATCGAGGCCGACGCCGACACCGCCGAAGCGATCGACTTCCTCGAATTCTACGCTCGCGAGATGATGCGTCTCGGCGGCCCGCAGACGGTCACGCCGTTCCCCGGCGAGGAGAACAACCTCTACTACGAACCGCTCGGCCCGGTGGTGGTAATTCCACCGTGGAACTTCCCGCTGGCAATCATGGCCGGGATGACAGTCGCAGCGTTGGTCACCGGCAACACGGTTGTGCTCAAACCCGCCTCGACCGCTCCGGTAATCGCGGCGAAATTCGTCGACCTGATGCTCGAAGCCGGTCTGCCGAAGAACGCGCTAAACTTCTGCCCCGGCAGCGGAGGCGAGGTGGGGGACACGCTGGTGGCCCACCCGAGGACGAGGATGATCGCCTTCACCGGCTCGATGGAGGTCGGCCTGCACATCCACGAGCTCGCCGCAAAGACTCAACCGGGCCAGGTCTGGGTCAAGCGGACGATCCTCGAGATGGGAGGCAAGGACGCTCTCGTCGCCGACGCGACGGCAAATCCCGACTACGCCGCGGAGCAGACGGTGATCGGCGCCTTCGGCTTCCAGGGCCAGAAGTGCTCAGCCTGCAGCCGCCTGATTGTTGATGCCAAGATCTACGACAAGGTGGTCGCAAAGGTCGCCGAGCGGGCGAAGAAGCTGACTGTCGGACATCCCTCCGGGAACCCGAACCTGGGAGCGGTGATCGACGCAGCGGCGCACGGCAAGATTATGGAATATATCAAGTTCGCCCGGGAGGACGGCGGAAAGCTTGAGTGCGGCGGAAATGAGATCGAGGGCGGCTACTTCGTCGAGCCAACGGTCTTCTCGAGGGTCAAGCCGAACCACCGTATCGCCCAGGAGGAGATCTTCGGACCGGTGCTCGCCTGCATCAAGGCGAAGGATTTCGATGACGCGCTAAGGATTTTCAACGGTACCCGGTTCGGGCTCACCGGCGGCCTGATCTCGAACAGCCGCGAGAACCTTGAACGCGCCCGCCGCGAGTTCCACGTCGGTAACCTCTACTTGAACCGCAGGATCACCGGCGCGCTGGTCGGGGTCCAGCCCTTCGGCGGATTCAACATGTCCGGCACCGACTCTAAGGCCGGCGGACAGGACTACCTGTTGCTGTTCATGCAGGCGAAGTCGGTCGCCGAACGGTGGTTCTGAAGAATCGGGCCACACGAACGGATACCCCCAACTGGCGGATTGATTGTTGAACCGGTAAGGGTGCACGAAAACTCCAGGATTCGCATGACCGCGAACGACGAAGAGATAATCGGCCGGGCCAGAGACAGTCAGGCTAAGCGTGTGACCTGGACGGGCGCAGCGATCAACCTCGTGCTCGCCCTGGGCAAGGGTTCGGCAGGACTGCATTTCGGCAGCCGGGCTCTGGTGGCGGACGCCGTCGATTCGTTCACCGATTTGTTCACCGACGCGATCACCCTCACCACCTATCCACTCTCGCGCAGGCCGGTCGACGAAGACCACCCTTACGGTCATGGGCGGATCGAAGCGCTCGCCGCGATCGGGGTCGCCTCGATACTGGTGGTCGCTGCACTGCTCATCGCCTACCGCGCCGTGACCTCGATCTCTACCGGCGACACCCGCATCCCATCATGGCCTGCGCTGGTGGTGGCGGCGATCTCACTGACCACGAAGGAGTGGCTCTATCGCTGGACCGCAAAAGTCGCCCGGAAACTGAATTCGCGCGTATTGATGGCCAACGCCTGGAACCACCGCAACGACGCCTTCTCCTCGGTCGCGGTGCTGATCGGTATCGCCGGGGCGCTGTTCATTCCGGGAGGCGGCTCGCTCGACGCCATCGCCAGCCTGGTCGTCGTGCTCTTCATCCTCCGTGCAGCGCTCGGCATCACCCGCGGTTCGATCAACGATCTGCTCGACACCGCGCAGGATACGAAGCTGCTTCGCAAAGTCATTAATACCGCCAACGGTATCCCGGGTGTGCTCAACGTCCACCGTGAACGTTCGCGGCGCTACGGTCACCTGATCTACGTCGATCTCGACATCGAGGTTGACCCCGAAATCACGGTGCACGAAGGACACCGTCTCTCACACGTGGTAAAAGAGACGGTCCTCGAGCGGCACCAGAATATCGCCGACATCCAGATCCATGTCGAACCGCGCGGCGACCACCTGATGGGCGAGGGGTCGGTCCGTCTGAGGTAAATGCAAATGGCTGAACGCGAAACAAACAGACCATCCAAAGGCCAACCCGCGGGTAGCGACACCCGGCATGACGAGTACGCCGGCGACGGCAGCCTCGGCGGCGAGATCGAAGCCCTCGAAGCTATCATGCGACGTCTTCGCGAACCCGGCGGATGTCCCTGGGACCGCAAGCAGACCCATGAATCGCTGCGCCCCTACCTGCTGGAGGAGACCTACGAGGTTATCGAGCGGATCGACTCCGGTGACTTCGACGGTCTGCGCGAGGAGTTGGGCGACCTGCTGCTCCAGATCGTCTTTCACGCTCGCCTCGCCGGTGAGGAGGGCCGTTTCCAACTCGTCGACAGCGTCCGCGCAATCAGGGAGAAACTGATCGAGCGCCATCCGCACGTCTTCGGCGGGCCCAAGCTGGATACCGCCGACGAGGTCCGCGACCAGTGGGAGAAGATCAAGCTGAACAACTCAGCCGACAAGGACGAGAAGCCGAAGGGGACGCTCGACGGAGTCCCCGCCGCCGTGCCCGCGCTTACCCGCGCCTTCCGGGTGCAGGAAAAGATGGCCGGGGTCGGTTTCGACTGGGAAAACCCGCACGACGCGCTTGAAAAGCTCGACGAAGAGATGAAAGAAGCTTCCGAGGCGATCCTCGCCGGTAATCGCGAGCATGCCGAGGAGGAAATCGGAGACCTGCTGTTCAGCGTGGTCAACGCCGCCCGGCTCGCCGGTTTCGGCGCAGAAGAGTCGCTGAGGCGCTCGACCGAGAAGATCATCAAACGTTTCCAGCAGATGGAGAAGATGATTGCCGAAGACGGTCATACGCTCGCGGAGCTGTCGCTTGAACAGCTCGACGGCTACTGGGAGCGCGCCAAACTGAAGGAGAAAGGTGGGGCCAGACCGTGAGCATAGTCTGGATCTTCCTCGACGGCGTCGGCTATGGTCCGAACGAACCGGACATCAATCCCTGGGCATTGCCGCCCGATCCAACGCTGATCGCCGTGGACGGCCGCCCGCCAAGCTGGCCGGGCGCAGTCTGGCGCCCTCTCGACGCTACTCTCGGAATACCGGGACTTCCGCAGTCCGCGACGGGAACCACCGCATTACTCACCGGCGTCAACGTGCCGGAAATCGCCGGACGGCACATCTCGGGTTTCCCCGGACCCGAACTGCGCGCAATCATCGAGGAACACTCGGTTCACCGCCAGGCTCTCGAGCGCGGACTGAAACCGGTTTTCGCCAACGCCTACAACGAGGCCTACTTCCGCCGTCCCGCAAACCGTCAATCGGTTACCACACATGCCCTCCGCGCTTCGGGAATACCTTTCCTGATGATGGAAGACTACCGCGAGGGGCGAGCGGTTTTCCACGACCTCTCGGGCGAGTTGGTTCGCATCGAAGATATCGAGAACAAGCTGCCCGCTTTCGCGAGGAGCAAGCAGCGAGTGATGAAGCGGTATATCCGCGACCCAGACACCTTCGCCTCGATTCTTCGCGAACTCGACCTGCCGTCAATCATCCCGGAAGAGGGGGGCGAACGAATAGCGCGCCTTGCCGATGAGCACGATCTCGTCCTCTTCGAATATCTCAAGACCGACATGGCCGGGCACACCCAGGATATGGAATGGGCGCAAAGCGTCATCGACGAAGTGATGTGCTTTCTACGGCGCCTGCTCGAGCTGTTGACCCCCTCCGGCCATACACTGCTGATCGCCAGCGATCACGGCAACAGCGAAGACCTCTCTACCAAGAGCCATACACGCAACCCCGTTCCGGCGGTAGCGGTCGGCCCGCTTGCCGATTCGATCCTGCATCGATGCGAACGGATCACCGACCTCACGCCGGCGATCCTCGCCGCGCTGGACAAGATGAAACCCGGATGAAACCCTACTTCTGGTGAAGTCGGGCCACCCGACCGCAAAACCCATCCACTCATGAAATATGCGGGATAAAGAGCCGGGCCACCCGGACGTCGCCGGTAGCGGCGAGAAAAACGCCGGAGACCTCTGAAGATATCTCCGGCGTCAATGTGCAATCACCGTCGAGCGCGCTACCTGATGAGCATGACCTTCTGCACCATCCGCTCGGGACCGGCCTGTACCTTGAGAAAGTAGACTCCGCTCGCGAGGTTCCTCGCGTTCCAGATGAAGCGATGAGCCCCCGCTTCGTACCTCCCGGTCGCAACCGTACCAACCTTGCGGCCAAGCAGGTTGTAGACCTCAATGTTCACATACGCGGCCTGCCCAAGCCTCACCGGGACCGCGATGGCCGGGTTGAACGGATTCGGGTATGCCTTTCCGATTTCGAAGACCATCGGCAACGCGGGATCTCCCCGTACACCGAGCGTCGCGCCGTTGACCCAGAGTGGATCGGACAGAGCAACTCCCTGCTGGTAAACAGCGGCTACATTGTAGAAGTGAATCTCCTGATCCGGCATGGTCTCATCATAGCTGAGTCCGCTCTGCGGCGGGCCGGTCAACTGGCCGTCGCGATATATCTCGAACCCGGTGAAACCATTTACGGCCTCATCCTCCTGAATGCCAACTCTGGCGCGGATCAGCAGGTTGCCGAACGATGTCCCGGGGAGTTGAGCGAGTGTTGCGCCACCGTCGGTGGAGAACATGCTCCTCGCGAACTTTGGACCGTCGAGGTCAATCCCGACCGAAGTGTACCCCGGAGTCAGGGCCGATAGTGCGACCCAGAAATCCTCGCCCTCGCCGACCGCGACGTTAGTATCAAAGAGGTTCAACCAGACCCAGTTCTCAAAGTCCGTAAAGAACGGTTCGGATTCGAATAGCAGGTCTCCGAATTCGTTTTCACCCACACCCTGACCATAGACGGCAAACTTCATCAAGGTCGAATCATACGGGATCACGTTTTCTCCGGTGAAGTGAATGGCCCAGCCAAGGTTTGCACCGACCTGGAGCACATTTCCGGCAGTCGAGGCGGTGAACCGTTGCGCGAACACATGGTCGCCGGGGTCGCCCACTTCAAACGCCAACCAATTCTCCGCCGTCTTATCGTCATAGGCCAGCCTCTCATCGCGGAAATGCTTCCAGGCAAGCGTAATCTCAAGCGCATCGACGTTGCGGTTTGTGCGCTCGACATAGTTCGGCGGCGCAGGCTCCGGCCACAGGATGGAGGCAACATTTGTCGGCGTGGATTCGCCGATATCAGTGAAGTACGCGACGATCTCGTACAGATTCTCTCCAAACGTTTCCATTGTATCCGTGGCGAAAGTATCGGTCGCAACCATGACCAGTTCATTGTTGCGATACACCCGGAACTGCTCGAACCCGGCGGGCGCAGGCGACTCGAAGACCCAGTGAAGATCGACCGCGCCGGTGGCAATGTCGGTCAACGAAGCGGACAGAGTGGTGGGCGAGACGCGTGTATCCCCGGTCAGGTTGAGCCCGGAAATGATCAGGCTGTAGACCTGGGTGGTGTCATCGGCATCGAGGCCGGTGAGCACCGTGTTCTTATGGGTGATCTCGATCTTGTACTTCCCGGCCGCCGCGGTGTCGATAAAGACCTGTTCGATGTTGTCCCTGAAGTTGTCGCCGGTGTATACCGTCGAATCCGGCCTCGATGGATCGAGAACCCAGGGTTCATATGCAACCGAATCCTGGTCGGTCATGTCAAGCAGGATCACTCGAAGGTCGAGGTCGTTGACGAGCATCAGGTCGGGCGGATCGACCTGCGGGATGACGGGCGTACCCGGCGGGTCGGTCCAGGCGATGGTCACTTTGACCGGGCCGTCCTCGGTCTTTTCATAGGAGACGCGATGTGTATCCTGCGCGACCAGTTCGTATTCCTGAATCGGGAAGAGCATGGCCGCATCATCGTTGATCATATCGGCAGCGCGCCCGGTATTCAGCAGTCCCCAGCCGAACCTGTAATCCGGGCCGAGCGTGTCGCCGGCCTCATCAGCGGTGTGTATCAGGAGCGCTTTCATCGTCGAGGCGAGCGGCCTCTCGAGGCGATGCGTCTGCTCGTAGAAGTCGACGAGCAGGTTCAGCGATCCCGATAGATTCGGCGCGGCCATCGACGTCCCACTGATATTATCATAGTCCATGTCAGACCCGCCAACCGGCGAATAAAGACCGTAACCATTCGCCACGAGGTCCGGTTTGATGCGCCCGTCGTCGGTCGGACCCCAACAACTGTAGTAGGTCATAATTACGTCCGATGGAACTTTATAACCCTCGGGGATATCCCTGGCGGCGCCGACGGTGATGATGTTCTTCGCCGTTCCGAACCACGAGACGCAATCGAATCCATCCAGGCCGCCATCCCTGTCACGCGTGACGTTCACGATCCATTCCCACTCGCCTTCCGCGTTGTTCCAGAAATAGTGACCCAAGCTGTCAGATTCCAGCGGACCACTGGTTCCTCGGTCATTTCCCGCCGACTTGCAGATCAGGTAATAGGGGGCATTATAGACGAATTCATCCCAGAGTCCGGCCCCGCCATCCTGTGTGCTGTAACTGTAGAAGCCGAACCCGTAATCCTCCTGTTCGTCTACTTGTGTGTCGCCATACCAGTACCAGTCCTCGCCGGATTGATACCACCCGGTAATCCATCCATACGAATGGTTGGAGATTTGCAGCCCCTCCACCGTAGCGGTCGCCATCTCGGCATTATCATTGTCCCAGTCATAGGATACTATCACCGCTTCGGGGCTCATGCCGTGCGCATCCGGGTATATACCGGCGGCAACCATGGTTCCAGCAACATGGGTTGCGTGATCATGAACATCTTCACCGACATCGCCGTACAAGACTCTACCACCGAATTCCTGGTGCGTAGCCCTCGCCTTTCCTCCGTCCCAAATGGCAAGTTCTCCTGGTCCGGTATTGGCACCGGTGAGATTATACCCGGAATTCCCTCCTGGCCAAAGCGTCGCGGTATTCGTCGTATATGCCGCATTAAGGTTATGAACCATGTAGAACCAGGGTCTCCCACGTGCATCCACCCCTATCAACTCGATCTCAGGATCGGCGTTGAGCACACCCATCGGGCCGGTGGTCATCGCCTTGAGACGCTCGTACGCCGGACCGCGCATCAAATTGAAACGGGCCTCGCTTTGGCGGCTCAGTCTCTCAAGCGCGTCGTTATCGGTCAGCGGCCTCTCCGCAAGAGCCTGCGTAGAAGCCGATATCGCTGTCAGTAATAATGCTGTCAGTACAAGTTTTGCTCGCATGAAGCCACCTCCCGCATTTTGCCCGCCGAAACCCGGTTTCTACACGGACATGGTATCACGGCTCAACTAACTCAAAAAAGTAATCACAAAATCACCTGGAAGGAGTGGCGCGGAGCACAAGGTTGATAAAACAGATAATGGAGCACACAATTGACTAAAACCGAAATGCTCCCGTACGACCGGGAGCATCTCCAAAAGCCTCAGCCTTCCAAGACCACTCAGTCCGGCAGAAGCGTCGAATACGGTTGCTTTATCTGCTCGTGCACGAGGAACTTAAGGTCATCCATGCAATATGTCCCACAACGATAGACATCGCAGACCCTGCACGGATCGCGTTCATTGGCATCGTGACATTGAACAGGCTTGTCGGGACACATCCAGCAGGGTATGTTGACGCCCCTCATCACCTCACATTCCCGGCAGATCTCCTGAGGATTCCCCTTGATCTCCCAACACGGAAGCAATGACCACAGCCTCCTGATCCCCTCGAGATTCAGGCCCTTTTCCCTGATCAGACCGTGGATGACCCTGATCCTTTCCAGGTCTTCCAGCGAAATAACCCTTACGTTACTGTTACTGCGATGAAACCGGATCAATCCCGCGGCCTCGTATTTTCTGATCGCGGATTCAGACAGCTCCGTTGCGCTCGAAGCCTCGCCGATGGTCATTATCGGTTCGAGCGTCTCCTCCCTCCCTGCGAGCGTATGCTCTTTTAGCCAGTATTTTAGTTCGCGACGCATCGGAAAATTCCTCCCTGATAGTAACCGGCAATTCCCACTTTGTCCTCCCGAACAAATCGCCCGTAACCTCCGGATGGAAACATTCGAATCGACCTGAGCTTTACGCTAAAAGCCAAACCATTTCAAGAATCCCGTTTTCCAGCACTAAATATAACAAACTCCGCTTGTCACCATCAAGCTTGCATCGGCATTTTAGTTGAGCTCGGCGGGCAACAATCGCCTGCTGAGATAGAGAAACGGGGTGTCGAGCACGGCAACGATTACCTTCAACAGGTACGTCGTCAGAGCAATCTGAAGCACCACTCCCGTTGGGAAGACGCCAAGAAAGGCAATCGAGGTGAACATCGTCGAATCGATAAGCTGGCTGACCCAGGTGGAGGCGTTGTTCCGCAGCCAGAGGTAGCGTCCGGCGGTCCGTTTTTTCCACATGTGGTAGGCGAAGATATCGTGGGTCTGGCTGACGATATAAGCTATCAGCGAAGCGATCACGATGCGCGGGGTCAGAGAAAACATGGTTCTCATCGCGGGATCGACAAAGTCATCACCGGAAGGTCCGAAGCTGAGGAAAGCCCTCGTTGAGACCAGGAAAAAGAAGGCGCAGCACCAACCGAACCATACCGCCCGTCGCGCCTCGCGCTTCCCCCAGTACTCGCTGAGCAGGTCGGTGGCGAGAAATATCGCACCATAAAGTGAATTCCCGCCGGTCGCCGCAAGTCCGAAGAGGGTGATCTGCTTGGCGACGAAGATATTGGCGAGTACGATGTAGACCCCGATAACCCCATAGAGAGCCACCTTGCCGGCCCGAAAGGCCGCGAGCACAACGCTGACAACGATAACTGTCCAGAGGATGAACAAGATTTCATTGGTCATTACCGGCAGCCTCCAGGAGTTTCATCCTCACGGCAATGAGCATCGGCCCCGCATGGCCGGTTAGAAAGGGTCCACTCTCTCCAGCAAGGCGGCGGCCCCGAGGCGGTTCATCGCCCGGAACAGGCCGGCTCACAAGAACCAGGCGAAACAAGCCGATTACCAACCTGTGCCATCGAATAGACGTGTACGAGCCAAACTGCTCTCAGTCGCAGTCCGCGGTAACTATTTCGATGACTTTATCGGTATCGGAAAGATCGTCAAGGATTACCTCTGCATCGGTTGCGAGCAGCTCGCTCTTGCCCATGATTCCGCTCGCGACGGCAATCGCCCTTGCGCCGACAGCATGGGCCGCCTCGACATCTTTGGCGGTATCGCCGATCACCCATGCCTGACCGGACCAGTCGTAGAACCTCCCCGCTTCGACCACCGCCGCCCGGACGACGTCTTCGCGCTGCTCGTAATCGCCCCCGAACCCGCCGACCGGAAAGTATTTGTCCAACCCAAACCGTTTCAGCTTCAAGTAGGCCGTCTCCCGGATGTTTCCCGTGCCGAGCGCGAGCATTATCCGATCATCAACCGCCATCTCCAGCACCAGTTCTCTGACACCTGCCAACAGGTGCGGTCCCTCGGCATCCTCGTAGACCTCGGTGATCCTCCGGGTAAAAATGCGGGCGAACGCGGAAAACAGCGCCTCGAAATCGGCATCCACACCGTTCGCTTCGAGCATTGCACGGAATATTCCGCGATCAGTCATTCCGGGGAAGAGGATGTTGTCCAGGCTGGGTATCACACCCGAAACGTCGGCGAAAGCCCTGCAATAGTTCTCGCGCGACACCTTTCCGCTGAGTAGCAGCGTGCCGTCCACGTCGAAAACAACAAGCGCCCTGTCGTCCAATCTCATCACAAATACCTGTTCCGTCGCCCGTCAGTCTACAGGATAGACCCTGCCGTTCCGCCCGCGCAGATTCCGATCTTCACGGTTTCTTCGGCAAAGCCATCATCTCCACCAGCTCGACAGTCATGCTCAACTGCATCGGGTCAAACCGGCTCACATCCATCGGCACTGGGAACCGGGCGTCAATTTCGCCGTCCGGGCGAAGCAATTCCGGCGCCGGACCGATCACCCAGGAGCCGAGCCGGTTGCGTCCATCGTAGAGAGCAACTCCGGCCTTCGCTTCGCCATACGCGTAGTCTTTATCTCCATTGACCAGAGTCAGGACCACGGTCATCTCGCCGCCGTCCACCTGGGAGTTCTTCTCGAGAACCGTGACCTGCCGCTTCCAGCGATTCGGCGAAACCTTGTCCGCAACGACGCGCTCGAAGCGTGTGAAGTCCCCCCCCCCCCCCCCCCCCCCCCCCCCCCCCCC
>SDBV01005329.1_pt1 | contig 18187 bp, 15 predicted proteins | sample 2277081 | NCBI WGS metagenome assembly SDBV01 (sample SAMN10402039, study PRJNA504765) | marine sediment metagenome | isolation source: marine sediment core GS10_PC15, 223 cmbsf | place: Arctic Ocean: Southern Knipovich Ridge | collected 2010 | reverse complement strand
GCCACGAACCCCTGGTCAACTATCGCGTGCACAGCGGGCCTTCCGGGAGCATCTTCCACACGGCCTCTACGCACGACATCGACCTCTACCGCCGCATGCACCTGGACGAAGTGCTCAACGACCCCTCGCTGCGCGACGTCTACGCGGGCGTCAAGCGCAAGGCACTGGCTCTTCACCACATGGTCGTCGGAAAGCGCGGGTGCGAGACCGGCGAGATGTGGTACGCGAGGCGGTCAGCCGTAAAGGCCGCCTTCTCGCACCCCTCGGCTGTATCGGCCGCCGCGCGCCTGTTCGCGCGGACTCTGGCGCCGACACCGCTCGTGAACTTCGTTCGCCGGCGTCGCGAGAAGCGCTCGCACACGCTGACGACATCGGGAGTGATGACGCAGGGAGCACCGAAGTAGCGATGGGAATCCTGTCGTTCGCGGGCGACTTGCGCAACCGGTGGTTGCTGCGTTCGTTCGTGCGCCGCGGGCTGAAGCTGGGCCGTGATGTGCGCATCATGGGCAAGCCGGACTTCGGCAGCGAGCCTTATCTGATCACGATCGGTGATCACGTCACTGTCTCCACTCACGTTGAGTTCGTTACGCACGACGGCGCGACGTGGGTCTTCCGCGACCGACCGGAGTATCGGGGCCTGCAGCGCTTCGGGCCGATCGAAATCGGAAACAACTGCTTTATCGGCACGCGCTCGGTCATTCTGCCGGGCGTGCGTATCGGCGACAACTGTGTCGTCGGCGCCGGGTCCGTCGTGACGCGCCTGGTGCCGGACAACACCGTCGTGGCGGGCGCACCGGCGCGCGCCATCTGCACGTACGACGAGTACGTGAAGCGCGCGGCGCCGCGCTGCCGCTACTTCCCACCGGAGGTGGCGGACGACGCGGACCGCCTGCGCGAGGCCCTGCTTTCAACGCCGCTGGACGCCGCGGCGGACGAAGCAGCCGGCGAACGGGTGCGCGGGTGAGTTCACCCGCGATTCCCCTGCCGTTCCCGCGGCTGCGGCTGCCCGACTGGGAAGTGCCGTGGTACGCGCTGGCGCCGCTTTTGCTGATCCCGGTCATCGGCGGCTCGCCAGGTGCTCTGAACAACATCCTCTTCGCCGTCGAGGTGCTCCTGCTGGCGGCGGGGACGCGCCGCGCAGTCTGGATTCCGGCGGCGCTGATCGTCGCCGAGATGACCTCCTCGAACTACATGCACGAGATTGGCGGCCTGGAGATGAGCAACCGGCTGCTCCTGAGCTTGCTCGCCTTCCTCGTCGTTATGCCGTACCTCACGCGCCGGGTCGAAGTCGGCACTCGGGGCGCCCTGACGATCGGCCTCGCCTGCACCTTCCTGGTGCTGACCACGTTCGTGAACATGGTGCTTGTGGACTACGGCGCGACGCTGGAGTTCCTGCGCTTCATCGCCACCGGCATCTTCCTGATGGTGCTGATCCCGATCGCGATCCGTGACAAGGACGACGTCCTGGACCTGGGCAAGGTCCTGCTCGTCGTCGCTGGTGTGGCGGCGCTGGTTGCCGTCTTCCAGAACGCATCCGGGTCGCTGGGCACGCCGCTGTACGAAGTCATCCCGCACGCTGGTGCGAGAGGCGATCTGGCGTCCTGGGAGAACCGGGCGCTGGCCCTCTCCGAGAACCCGATCCTCGCCAGCAACGTGCAGATGATCGTCGGCCTTTTCGCTCTCGGTGTCGTGTTGCTGGCGCCGATCGCGCCGCAGACGAAGCGACTGATCATGCTGCTCATTCTTCTGATGGCTGCGGCGTCCTACCTGACGTTCACGCGATCGTGGGTGATCTCCGCGGGCATCGCTCTGGCCGTGCTGGCCAGCTTCTATCGCGGCAAGTACTGGCGCGAGTTGCTCATCCTGGTCGTGATCGGCGCGTCCGCTTTCTGGTACGTCAGCGACGTGCAGGGGTCGCGATACACGCAGACGGCCGCCGACGACGGCAGTGCGGCCGCGCGTCCCGTCCTCTGGGAGCTGAGCCTGAACGTAGCGACCGACAACCCCTGGTTCGGCATCGGCTACGACCAGTTCCGCGAGGTCTCGCCCGCGTACACGGACACCGTCTCTGAGACGGCTCTTAAGCGGCAGAACGCAGTCGAGGTGATCGGAAAGCAGAACCCTCACAACGATGCGCTAGACGTCTGGGTGTCCTGGGGCTTCTTCGCGCTGATGATCTACGTCGCGCTTGGCGTGGTGGTCGGCCTGAACTTCATCTACGTGTACCGAAACGCCGCGGATCAGGTGATTCGCGGCCTGGCGCTGGGAGGCCTGGCGGCGCTCATCGCCTATGAGACGAACTCTATGTTTCACAACTTCATCGAGACCTCGCTGGCCTTCTGGATCATCGCCGGGTTCTCGCTCGTGCTACCGAAAGTCGACAGACCACCGGTCGTGACCGGCGGGTCGTTGCCCAGGTTCATGCGGAGCGGCCGGGACGCCACGTGGAAAGAGCCGGGGAGGGCGCAACGATGATCCGCAAGAAGCTCAACGTTTGTCTGCTCGTCAACGACCTGCGCTACGGCGGCGCCGAGCGTCAACTCGTCGAGCTGGCGCGCGGCCTGGACAAGGACCGCTTCAACCCGCTGGTGGTGACGCTCTATGCGGGCGAGCCGCTGGAACGTGAGATCCGGGACGCTTCCGGCGTCGAGCTGGTCTCGCTGGAGCGCAAGGGGAAGTGGGACTTCGGGGCGCTGCGGCGGCTGGCGAAGCTGCTGCGGAGCAAGGACGTGCACGTCATCCAGCCGTTTCTGACGCCGGCAACGGCGTTCGGCTTGAGCGCGGCGATCATGGCGCGAACACCGGTCAAGATCGCGACCGAGCGCTGCGGTGTACGCCTGAACACGAGCGCTGGCAACAAGCTCTACCGCTTCGTGGAGGATCGCCTGACGCGCTTCGCGGACGCCGTCGTGCCGAACAGCGAAGCTGGCCGCGATTACGTGCTCTCGCGCGGGATCAACGAGGACAAGGTGCGTGTTATCTACAACGGCGTCTCAGCGGAGCGCACGACCTGTCTGCCGGACGACCGGGCCGCGGTGCGCGCATCGTTCGGTATCCGGCCCGACGAGCCGGTCGTCGGAATCGTCGCCAGCCTGACGCCGGCGAAGGACCACGAGACGTTCTTGCAAGCCGCCGCAATTGTCCGGACGCACGTGCCGAGCACGCGCTTTCTGATCGTCGGCGACGGTCCGCTGCGACCGCAGCTCGGGGCGCTGGCGCAGGAGCTCGGCCTGAGTGATGCGGTCGTTTTCGCCGGGCACCGGGCGCGGATCGCACCGTTCATCGGGACGATGGACGCCGCCGTCCTCTCGTCCTGTGACCACGAGGGCTGCTCGAACTTCCTGCTCGAAGCGATGGGGCTCGCCCGGCCGATCGTGGCGACCGATGTCGGTGGCAACCGCGAGCTGTTCGCCTCGGGCGAGGCGGGATTGTTCGTCGAGCCCGGAGACGCCGCGGCGATGGCTTCGGCGACGCTTCGCATCCTGACCGCACCGCAGCTGGCGGAGGAGCTCGGGAGCCACGGCCGCGCCGTCTTCAAGCGGCGCTTTACGTTACTGACGATGATCAAGGCCTACGAGGACCTGTACACGGAACTCTGGGCGGTCAAGGCGGACCGCTCACGGACCGGGCACGCGCCGGTGACGGCGGGCGAGTGGCGATGAGGCCGATCCGCCGCGTCACTGTCGTTTCGGAGAACATGGGCGGCGTGCTGGACGAAGGCATACGAAAGTTCGCGACGGGGCTGCTCGATGGTCTCCGCGTCCACACGGAAGCGTCCGGAGTGGCGACCAGCGGTGGTGAATCGTCGCACCCGCTGGTGAAGAGTGTTTCGGGCAACAAGTTCTACACCGGCCGCCCGCTGCGCAGAGAGATCGAATCGCGGCGGCCGGAGTTAGTGGTTTACGTGCCCTCGGCGTCGGCGACGTCGTTCGCCTTCTGGCGCGCGCGGATGCTCAAGCGCTACGCGCCGGGTGGACAGGTGGCGCTTGTGGCTACGCAGCCGCGGTATCACACGGCACTCGGCCGGTTGGCGGCCAGCGAAATGGCGCCGGACAAAGTCTTCGCGCAGTCACAAGAGACGATCCGTTACCTGGAGTGGCTGGGGATGACGGCGCAGTTCCTGCCCGGCGGTGTCGACCTGCAGCGCTTTTGCCCGGTCACAGCGGAGCGGAAGGCGGCCCTGCGAGAGGGGCTCGGCCTGCCGCAGGACGCGTACCTTGTGCTCCACGTCGGACACTTGAAGCCGGGGCGAAACGTTGAGCTGCTGACGCGTCTCGGCGCTGTCGGAACGCCTGTCGTCGTGGCCGGAAAGAGCATGGGGCAGGATGAGGCGCTCCGGCAACGGTTGACCGAGTCGGGCGTCATTCTAATAGACAAGTACCTGCGGGATATAGAGGTCGCCTACCAGGCGTGCGACGCGTATCTATTTCCCGTACGAGAAGAGGACTCGGCGATAGACTTCCCACTCAGCGTGCTCGAAGCGATGGCCTGCAACCTGCCGGTTGTGGCGTATCCATACGGCGGTCTGCCGATGGCGCTCGAGCCCGGCGAAGGGTTGGTCTTCGTCGAAGGAGACGAGGCGATGCTGAACGCGATCGAGACCGTGAAGCGGATCCCCGTCGCCACGCGCAAGAAGGCCGAGCCGTACGCCTGGGAACAGGTGGCCGGCCGTCTGCTAGCGACGATGCAAGGAGTAGGTGATGCAGGGACTTACGTCCGCGCCGTCTGACGAGGCGTCACAGTTGCTGGATGCGCTGGTCGCGCCGTTCGCTCACGGAGAGGGCGCGGTCGCGGGGCTCGTGGAGCGTCTGCGGCGGAACAAATACCCGCTGCTGGCGCTGGACGCCGCCGCCAAAGACCATCTGCTCCTGTCGGAGTCCGAGACCTGGCGCAGAGAGTTGGCGGCGGACCGTGCGGAGCTGGAAGCGCAGCGACGCGAGTACGTCGCCGTCAAGCGCGCCTGGTTCGACGCCGGGATACCGTGCGTGATGTTCAAGTCCGCGGGCGAGTACCCGTCGTTCCCGTACACGAGCGACAACCTCGATATCCTCGTCCCGCGCAACCGGCTGGATGAGGCGCGGCACATCCTCGTCAAGCGGCTGGGCTACGTCTGGCTGCATAACATCGACGAGACGCAGAAGTTCCTCTTCCGCAAGTTCCACGCCGGTAAGTCCGTCTCGGCGATCCACGTGCACACGTGGGTGGGTTGGGACGTGGAGTTCCACGAGGACGCGATCTGGGACGGCGTGCGCCAGTCTGGCGACGACGACGAAGTGATGGTGCCCTCGGCGGAGGACGCCGTGCTGATCAACGTCTCGCACGCGCTGTACGAGAACAAGGAGATCCGTCTCTACGACCTGGAGAAGGTGCGCAGCCAGTGGGGCGGCGGCCTGCACTGGGAGTACGTCGAAGGCGTGGCGCGCCGGCGCGGCTGGCTGGACGGCCTCTACTTCGGCCTGCTGGTCTGCGCCAAGCTGGAGCGCGCGATCTACGGCTACAACACAGTGCCCAAGAACGTGCGGCGGCGCTGGCACGAGGGGTTGAAGCGATACCCGCTACAGTGGCGCTACTGGCGCAATGTACGTAAGCAGGAGTTCGATCTGCCTTTCGGCGTCTCCTTCGCGATGAGCAAGGCGCTCTACTACAAGAAGATCCTGCGCGATTCGCACGACGCCATCGGCCAACGCTTCTCGAACCTGGCGCACACGCTGGCCTGGGGCATCAAGCAGAAGTCGGGGATACGGCCGCAGCGGGGCATGCTGATCTCGATCAGCGGCACCGACGGCGCGGGCAAGACCGCACAGGCGCGGGCGCTGAGCGAGGCGCTGACCACGTCCGAGGCCTACAACGACGTGGTCTGGAGCCGCATCGGCACGACGCCGCTTTACCGGCGCGCGAGCCAGACGGCGCAGCGAACGACGGGGGCGTCGAAGAAGAGTGTCCGGGCATCAAACGGGGCGCCCGGTGTCCTGCGGCGAGCGCTCGGCTTCGTCTGGGCGATCGCCAACGCGCTGGACCTGGCGCTGACGTACCAGTGGCGGGTTCGTTTGCCGCTGATGACGGGCCGCGTCGTGGTCTGCGACCGCTATACCTACGACGCGGCGGTGGAGATCGCCGAGCGTCTCGGTCCGGGCGCTCTGGACGGACTACCGGTGAAGCTGCTTTACGCGCTCTCGCCACGGCCACGCTTCGCTTACTTGCTGGACGCACCGGCCGACGTCGCGGCGGAACGCTCGCTCGACCCGGAGGACGCCGAGCAACTGGCGGCACAGCGCGAACTCTACCGCGAAGTCGCGGAGGCGCGCGGACTGCGGGTTGTCGACGCCTCGGGACAACTGGCCGAGGTGTCCGACGTCATCGTGCGCGAGGTACTCACCGAATTCGAAGACAACCACAGCACGGTCGTGAACGGGCTGCTGCTGTCGAACCCTGACCAGCTGAACCGCGCGAAGAGTGAGGCGACGGGATGAAGGTGCTAGTGGTGACGAACATGTACCCGCAGCCGGAGACACCGGCGTTCGGCGTCTTCGTGGAGGACCAGGTGAAGTCGCTGCGGCGCATCGGCGTCGAGGTCGACGTCTTCTTCATGAACGGCCGCAAGAACAAGCTTAACTACCTGGCCGCCTACGCGCGGCTCTGGAACTACCTGCGCAAGAACCGATACGACGTCGTGCACGCGCACTACATCTTTTCCGGGCTCGTGGCGCGCGCGCAGTGGCAGGCGCCGGTCGTGCTGACGCATCACGGGCCGGAGGTCTTCATGACCTGGGAGCGGCACGTCTGCAACGCGGCGACGGGCTGGTTCCACAAGGTGATCGTCGTCTCGGAGGAGATGAAGGAGCGCCTGGGCTACGAAGATGCGATCGTTATCCCCTGCGGCGTCGACCTGGAGCGCTTCAGCCCGGTCGACAAGATCGAGGCGCGGCGCCGGGCCGGCCTGCCACTCGATAAGAAGCTCGTGCTCTGGGCGGGGGAGTTCTTCCGGCCGGAGAAGCGATACGAGATCGTCGAAGCGGCGATGGCGACGCTGACGGCCGAGGACCCGGACGTCGAACTGGTGACGCTCTCGGGCCAACCGCACACGGTGGTGCCGACGTACATGAACGCCACTGACGTCCTGCTGCTGACCTCCGACGCCGAGGGTTCGCCGATGGTAGTGAAGGAAGCGATGGCCTGCAACGTGCCGGTCGTCTCGACGGCTGTCGGCGACGTGGCGGACGTGATCGGCGGCACGGACGGCTGCCACATCACGAGCCAGGACTCGGCCGAGGTCGTCGAGAAGCTCAGGGCAGCGCTGGCGTTCGGACGGCGGACGAACGGCCGCGAGGCCGTGAAGCGGATGGAGCTGGACGAGATCAGCCGCCGCATCGTCGAGGTCTACGAGGACGCGATCCGCGAGCGCGGGCGCGAACTGACGGCGCCGTCCGACGGTTCAGTGGGAGCGGGAGGCGACGCATGAGCCAGCAGGCCCGTCGAGCGCGCGTCTGCTTCATCCGCATGAACTACTTTCCGGAGGAGGCGCACGTCCGCAAGAACGCGGAGGCGCTGACCGAGGCTGGATACGACGTAGACATCATCTGCCTGCGCCAGAAGGGCGAGAACGCGCGCGAGGACTACGGGCGCGGGCGCATTTACCGGCTGCCGCTGTCCCACAAGCGCTCGGGCGCGCTGCGCTACCTCTTCGAGTACGCTGCGTTCTTCGCGATGGCGTTCTGGCTGGTGACGTTCCTGGACATCCGCCGGCCGTACAAGATCATCGAGACGTACAACGTTCCGGACTTAATCGTCTTCGTGGCGCTGGTGCCAAGGCTGCTCGGCGCGAAGCTCGTGCACTACATGTTCGAGGCGACCCCGGAGATGTACGCCGACCGCTTCGACCTGAAGCCCGGCGGCCTCGTCGAGAGGGCCCTGCGCTGGATGGAGCGCATCAGCGTCCGTTTCGCGCACAAGTCGATCGTCGAGGGACCGTACGAGCGTGAGATGCGCGGCCTGCGCGGCGTTGACGTCGACCGGATCGGCGTTGTGATGAACGTGCCGGAAGGTCACCTCTTCGAGCCGCGCGCTCAAGGCGAGGCCAACGGCGCCTCCAACGGATCCGTCGGCTGCGAAATCATCACGCACGGGAGCATGCTCAAGCGCTACGGTGTCCAGACGTTGATCAGGGCGATGCCGCGCCTGTGCGACCAGATCCCCGGACTGAAGCTCTGGGTTGTCGGCGACGGCGAGCACCGGCAGGCGCTGGAGGACCTGACGATGCGCCTCGGGGTGGCCAGCGCCGTCGAGTTCACGGGCTGGGTGAAGCACGAAGAGGTTTCCGGCTACATTGGGCGCTGTCGCGTCGGCATCGTGCCGATGCTCTACAACCAGCTGCCGAATAAGCTTTTCGAGTACGTGGCGATGGGCCTGCCGGTCGTCGTCGGCGACGTGCCGTCGATACGCACGGCGTTCGGTCCTGAGACGGTGCAGTACTACCGCACCGGCGACGCGGACGAGCTGGCCGATCGCGTGCTCGCGGTCTACCGCGACTCCGATGCAGCGCGAGCGATGGCCGCCCGGGCGCAGGAGACGTTCGAGAGGTACACCTGGGACGTGATGAAGGAAGTCTACGTTGGCATCCACGACGACCTCCTTGCCGCACGGCGCGGCAAGACGCAGGTGGCGGAGGCGTAGATGGCCGGCGAGATCAGCGTCATCGACCCGCGGACGTGCCCCGACTGGGACGCCTTCGTCGAGTCGCACCCGGACGCCGCCGTGTTTCACACGAGCGGCTGGGCGCGTGTCCTGCTGGACACTTACAAGTACCGTCCGCTCTACCATGTGCGCCGGGACGAATCGGGCGCGATCCGGAGCGGGGTGGCGCTGATGGAAGTGGAAGGCCGTCTGACGACGCGGCGGCTCGTGGGCCTGCCCTTCAGCGACCTCTGTCCGCCGCTTCTTGAGGCGACGGGCGAGAGCGCCGGACTGGTTTCGGCGCTGAAGAGCGAGGCCGCGGAGGCGGGCGCATCGCACGTTGAGTTGCGCGGCCCGGCCGCCGTATCGCTCGACTCAGCCGGGTTCAGCGGCGGCCAGGCATTCTACCAGCACATCATCCCGATCGCGGCCAGCGCGGAGGAGACGGCGAAAGGGTTCCACTCGTCGGCGCGGCGGGCGATCCGTAAGGCGGAGCGAGAAGGCCTGTCCGTGCGCGAGGGGAGCAGCCTCGACGACATGCGCGAGTTCTATCGGCTGACGGTGCTGACGCGCAAGAAGCACGGCCTGCTGCCGCAGCCGTGGCGGTTTTTCGCGAACATCCACAAGCACATGATCGAGACCGGCGCCGGCCACCTGTTGCTCGCCGACTTCGAGGGGCGGCCGGTCGCGGGCGATCTGCTGCTGCGGTTCCGCGATCAGATGGTGTACAAGTTCAACGCCTCCGACCCGCGGTTCCTGCATCTGCGGCCGAACAACGTCTTGCTATGGCAGGCGATCCAGCTCTCGGCGTCGTTGGGCTGCCGTTCCCTGGACCTGGGGCGCTGCGACACGGACAACGAGGGCCTGCGGCGTTTCAAGCGGTTGTGGGGCAGCGATGAGAAGACGCTGCGCTACTACTGCCACGCGCCGGCGGGCGCGACGAACGGGAGCCTGGTGTCGAGTGCGCTGGGTCAGTCGCTGCTGACGTTCTTCGTAAAGGTGGCGCCGGGATACGCGCTGCGCGGAATGGGTTCCGCGATCTACCACAACTTCGGTTAGCCGGCGCCCGATCGCGGGCAGGTCGCCGGCAGGGGGACGATCTCAGCCAGGTGCGTCAAGATCGCGCGCGCGTCGCCGGCTGTCAGCGCACCGTCGCAGTCGAGGTCGACGAGATTGGCGCAGCCGGTCGGAGGCAGTCCGGCGGCCGCTTGCAGCATGAGCAGTGTGTCGAAGGGAGTGATCGCACCGTCGCAGTTCACATCGCCTCGCCGTAGCCCGGCCGCCACATCGTCCGGTCCGGGGGTGGCCGTTGGCGTTGGTGTCACATCAAGCGTCGGCGCAGGCGTTGCGGTCTGTGTAGGCGTTGGGGCGGGTGCCTGTGGAGGCAGCTGAGGCGGCCCTGAAGGCGCCGGCGGGATTGCGGCCGGTGTTGCGGACACAGCCGGTGTCGGTGTTGGCTCAGGGGGGCCTGACGGCGTCGGCGCGACGGTCGGTGTTGGCGCCGGCGTTGCCGCAGGCGTCGGCGACGGTGTGTTGGCCGGCGTGGAAGCCGCGCCGGCCTCAAACGCGCCGATGTCGGGCGCCGATCCGCTGTAGCCGTCGTTCACGCCCGGGATCACGACCCCGGCGTCGATCAGGGGGCTGCCGGCCAGCGGGCGCAGCTCTGCGTCCCAGGCGAAGTCGGAGGTGGTGATGCCGTGCATTTCCTGTCCTGTGCCGGAGCGCAGGCTGGCGAGCGAGCTGTGCCAGTTGTTCTCCCACTTCACGAAGCGGCCGCTATCGGTCGTATAGATGGCGTCGTAGTCCGCGGTGATGGCACCGGTGTGGGTGTACGTCTCCCAGACGTAGCGGCCGGCGAAGATGGCGTTGTTGAGCAGGTGGACGTTTGCCAGGTTCGGGTTCGTCTGCTTGAAGCCGTCGGCGGGCGTGGCGCCGGCGAAGAAGCTGTTGTGGTAAATGAGGACTTCGCCGGTGGAGTCGTCGCCGGCTTTGAACGCTGCCGGCCCCTGGCCGCGACGCGGCTGTGGATCGGTGATCACGTTGCCGACGATCGTCAGAGGGCCGCCCAGGGCGGGCGCGAAGGCGACGCCGATCAGGCAGCCGCTGACGGTGTTCCCGGAGACCGTCACGTTGTGCGTGCCACCCTCGACCTGGATGCCGTCGTCGTCGCACTCACGGACGGTGTTACCTTCGATGACGGTGTCGCCGTTGAAGACGCCCCAGGGGACGTCCTCCGGCTCGCCGCCGATGCCGTCGTGGCCGCCGATGATCGTGTTGCCGGTGAAGGTGTGGCCGCCGCCGGCGCCCGGGCCGGTGTTCTTGACCCAGATGCCGTTGCCTGGGCCGACGTCGTCCCCGCTCTCGGTAGCGCGCCGCTCGAGGTATGAGTCGCGGACCGTCAGGGCGCGGCCGCCGCCCCAGGACGAGATGCCGCCTCGATACTGGTCGGCGCCTTCGCCGCAGTTCCAGTCGGTGACGGTCAGGCGATCGAGCGTGACGTTGTTCGCGGCGAAGAGGTGGATGACTTCGGTGTTGGAGCGGCGGGCGCCGAGGTCTTCGATCGTGACGTAATCGGCCGATATGTCGATGGCGTAATCGCTGCAGCCGCCGTCGATCCAGGCGCCGGTGCTGCCCCGGAACGTGACGGGCGAGCCGGCTGTGCCGGAGGTCTCGGCCGAGAACGGCGCGTAAACGCCGGGCGCGATGTTGACGGTGTCGCCCGGGCCGGCGAGGCTGGCGGCGGCCTGCACGGTGCGCAGCGGCTGTGACTGCGTGCCGGGCGCGCCATCGCTGCCGGAGGTCGAGACGTAGTAGGTGTTGCCGCCAGCGCGCGCCGGCTGTCCCACGAGCACGAAGACGGCAGCGATCGCCACGGCTGTGGCCAGTATCAGTGTGGGGCGTAATCCAGGCGAGTAGCTCATCCCTTCGAATGAAGGGAGGCCCGATAACGGGTCTACGTTACCGATTACGTGGGGGTTTGCGTGAAGATGCGGTTCAGGCTGCGGCGGCCGCGCGGGAGCCGAAGATGTAGCCCATGCCGCGACGCGTGATGATCAGCTCGGGGTGGCTGGGATCGCGCTCGATCTTGCGGCGCAGATACCAGATGTAGAGCTTCAGGTTTGCGCGGTCGGCGACGTAGGACGGGCCCCAGACCTCGGTCAGCGCTTGCTCGTACGTGACGACCCAGCCGCGTCTGCGGACGAGCATCGCCAGCAGGCGGAACTCCAGCGGTGTGAGGTGGACCGGCCTGTCATCTATTGTGATGAGCATCTCCGGCCAGTCGATCGCGAGGTGCTCGTATTCGAACTTCTCTTCGTATTCTGTCGATCCTCGTGCTGGTGCTTGCGACATGCTGCCCCCGTACTATCGGTCGTGCGTTGCTCTTAACGTCGCACGCGCGAGTTACAGACGCGGTGAAGCGGCTCCAGGCGGTGGTTAAGAATCGGTGAACGTGGCGCTCAGTCGAGCGCCAACGGGCAGTCCGGCGTCTCCTCTCCGGTCGTCTTGTCGCCAGCGAGGACGCCGTCGCCGCCAGTGTTGCGGACGCCGGTTCCCCGTATCGCGACGCCCGAGCCGCTGTAGACGTGGATCGCCGCGCTTTCCGCACAGCCGCGGTCGATCCAGACGTCGCCATCACTCGCCGGGTGGATGGTGACCGCCTGGGTGATGGGGACTCGAGTCGGTGTGGGCGTGGCGGTGTCAACGGCCTGCGAGCCGCTGCTGTCGTTGCCGAAGGACGTGAGCAAGAGAACGGCCACGATGGCGATGAGCAGTGCGGCGGCGAAGTAGCCGAGCGTGGTGAAGGACCGGAACGCGAGATTGGCCATGTGTGACATAACAGTGACGGGCTGGTTGATAGGCGCGCAAGGGGTTAGCGGGCATCCTGACGGAATTCCAACGCTAATCCAACCTGTCTCCAACGCACGGGCGCCTAAACTAAAACTTAACGAAGTCCGATAGTTTATTGGGTTGGTTCATGAAATTCGGTACGTTTCACCTCGCAGAAGCGCCCGAAGTCCTCTCCCCCGGAGAGGCACTTGCCGCCGAACTGCGGCAGATAGTGCTCGCCGAAGACCTCGGCTTTGATTCCGTATGGCTGGCTGAGCATCACTTCACCTCCTATTGCGTCGTCAACGACGCCTTGAGCTTTGCGTCGCACGTCGCCGCGGTCACATCGACTGTGCGGATCGGCACCGCCGTAAGCGTGCTTCCGCTGCACCACCCGGTGGAGATCGCAGAGCGTGCGACGCTCGTCGACGTTCTGAGCAACGGCCGCCTGCTGCTGGGCGTCGGCCGGGGCTATTCCGCGACGGAGTTCGGCGCGTTCGGGCTGGATCTGGCGGGCCGGCGTGAGCGCTTCGAGGAGTCGCTGGATGTCGTGCTCAAGGCCTGGTCGAACGAGCGATTTGACCACGAAGGTAAGTTCTGGACTCTGAAGGACGTGGCGCTCACCCCACGGCCGCTGCAGACGCCGCACCCGCAGGTGATCGTGGCCAGCTCCGGATCGCCGGAGACGGTGGCTCGCGTCGCCGCGCGTGGCCTGCCGTTGATGTTGGGGGGCGACTTCCTCACGCCGCGGGGCGTGGCGGAGCGAATCGACTCCTACCGGGTTGGCGCGTCCGAGGCGGGCTTATCGCCGGAGGCCGCGGGCGTTCTCGCCGGCGACTCCTGGATCATGCTGAAGATACATATGGCGGAGTCCCGGAAAGAAGCGCGAAAGATGGCCGGCCCGTACGCGCTCTGGCGGCACAACAAGGTTCAAGAGCTGCAACCCGCTGAGTCGTCGCCGACGCTGCTCGCGAAGATCGCGCAGCGCGCGCCAGGCACGAAGGTGCTGATCTCAGACGCGGCGAACAAGCACTGGACGGACGTAACCGCGGACGACCTGACGTCGTGCGGCCTGTTCGGCACGCCGGACGACGTTGCGAAGAAGATCGAAGAGTTCGAGGCCGCCGGAGCCCGTAACATCATCCTCTCGTTCGGTTTCGGCGGGATGCCCGAGATGATGGTGCGACGCTCGATGAAGCAGTTCGCGGCGGAAGTTGCGCCGGCGTTTACCCGCGAAACGCCAATTGCGCGTGCGGGTTCGAGTTAGCGATGGAAGATCCCCGCCGCGTCCTGGTGACAGGCGCCGGAGGCGCCCCCGCAACGAATTACGTGCGCTCGCTGCGGCTGGCCCCTGAGCCGTTCCATCTCGTGGGGGTCGACTGCAGCGCTTACCATCTGCCGCTGGCAGAGACGGACGAGACGCACCTGGTGCCGCGAGCCGACGACCCGGACTACATACCGATACTCAACGAGATCGCACGCGAGACCGGCGCCGAGCTGATCTTCGCGCAGCCGGACGTCGAAGTCGGCGTGCTTTCGGCGCGCCGCGACGAGCTGGTTGCGCCGATGTTTCTCCCGGCCAAAGAGACGATTGAGCGCTGCCTCGACAAGTTCTCAAGCTACAGCGCCTGGCGTGACGCGGGGATCAAGGTGCCGCAGACGCGCAGCATCGGCGGGCCGGCCGAACTGGAAGCCGCTCTTGGCGAGCTCGGCGAGGCGTGGCTGCGGCCGACGACCGGCTCAGCCGGCAACGGCTCGTATCACACGAGCGATCTGCGGCACGCGAAGATGTGGCTCGACTCGCACGACGGCTGGGGGAGCTACACTGCGGCCGCCTACCTGGGACCGGATTCTGTGACCTGGCAATCGATCTGGCTCGATGGCGAGCTGGTGGTGGCACAGGGACGGAAGCGGTTGAAGTGGGAACTGGCCGATCGCTCGCCCACCGGCATTACCGGCGTTACGGGCGTTGGCATGACCGTAAGCGATCCGCTGATCGACTCCGTCGCCCTGGCCGCGGTCCGCGCGGTGGATGCACGCCCCCACGGCATCTTCTCCGTCGACATGACAAACGACGCCGAGGGCGTGCCGAACCCGACCGAGATCAACATCGGACGGTTCTTCACGACGTCGCTCTTCTTCGCGGAAGCGGGGCTGAACATGCCGTACATTTTCACCCGGCTGGCGCTGGGAGAAGAGCCGCCGCCGATCGAACGCAAGATCAACCCGCTGCCGCCGGGACTGCTCTGGGTGCGCGGCATGGACCGCGAGCCACGGCTGGTGCTTCCCGGCAGGCTGGAGAGCGCCGCCGATGAGCTGGCGGAACGCCGTTCACACTGCAAGCAAGAGTCGACGGCAGTAACGGATTGACGCCGATCCTCTTTGACCTGGACGGCACGCTTATCGATGTGAGCGCGCGCCACTATTCCCTGTACAGGAGCGTGATCTCCGAACAGGGCGTCGAGGCGCTGCCCCGGGACGAGTACTGGCGGCACCGCCGGGCCGGCGAGTCGACGATCGACTTGCTGGCGGCGACGCCGGGCGTGGACGTCGAGCGTTTCACGGAGGTGTGGATGGAGGGCATCGAGCGGCCGGACTGGCTTTCGCTGGACGAGCCTTACGAGGGAGCGATCGAGATCATCAAGGCGCTTCAGCCGGAGTATCAGTTGGTGCTGATCACGCTCCGCCGCGATCGCGTCGCGCTGATGGATCAGCTGGAGGCGCTGCATCTGAGATCGTACTTCACGGATGTCATCTGCCACGGGCCTCGGCCGGTCGAAGGCAAGCATCTGCTGCAGGGCGTTGCAGAGCTGACGCCCGGAGGATACGCCGTCGGCGACACCGAGGCCGACATTGAGCTGGCGTCAGAGACCGGCCGGCGGGTGATCTGCCTGTCGTACGGAGTGCGTTCGGGGCGTTACCTGGCCGGTCGTGGCGCGGAGACAGTGATCCGTTCTCTGCGGGAGCTGCCGGAGGTGATTGGCGCCGCCGAGCGGTCAGGCGGGCCGGTGGACTTCGCGGATGTCGGGCAGGATGTTGCGCCGCGGAATGTCCACACGCGCGCCCGCTTCTAGCAGGGCCTCGAACTCGCTGGCCGGCATCGGCTCACCCAGCAGATAGCCCTGGAAGTAATCGCAGCCTTGTTTCAGCAAGAAGTCGAGCTGCGCGTCTGTCTCGACCCCTTCGGCGACGACGGTCAGTCCCAGGCCGTGCGCCATTGCGATCATCGCCGTCGCGATTGCGGCGTCGTTGTGGTCCGTGGTCAGGTCGTTCACGAACGAGCGATCGATCTTCAGCCTGTCGATGCGGAAGCGCTTGAGGTAGTTGAGCGACGAATAGCCGGTGCCGAAGTCATCGATTGAGACCCGGATGCCCATCTCACGTAGCTGGCGCAGGACGGACGCGGCGAATTCGGGGTCCTGGATCGTCGTGCCCTCGGTGATCTCCAGTTCCAGATGAGAGGCCGCGAGGCCCGTCTCGTGGATCGTCCGAGAGATCACGTCGACCAGGTTCGCTTGCTGGAACTGGCGCGCGGCGAGATTGACGCAGATGGTGATGGGCGGCAGACCGGCGTCCTGCCATCTCTTGTTCTGCTCGCAGGCGGCACGCAGCACCCACTCGCCCATCGGGACGATGAGGCCCGTCTCTTCGGCGACGGCAATGAACTCCGCCGGGTGGACGAGCCCGCGCTGTTCATGGTTCCAGCGTAGTAGCGCCTCGGCGCCTGTGATGCGGCCGCTGGCGGCCTCGATCTGCGGCTGATAGTGGACGACGAACTCGCTGTGCGCCGTGGCGTGCCGTAACTCCGCCTCCAGCGATACCCGGTCGCGGACCTCGGCGCTCATGGCGGGTGTGTAATCCTGGTAGTTATCGCGGCCGTGCTGCTTGGCGCGATACATGGCGGTGTCCGCGTTGCGAAGTAGCGTCTGGGCGTCGGCGCCGTCGCGTGGGAAGAGGGCGACTCCGATCGATGTCGTGACGGTGACCTGTTGCCCGCTGATAGTCCGTGACCGGCGAACGGTTTCGAGTACCCGGTCGGCGATCGTCCCGACCTCGGCGCGGCCGGCGATTCCTGTGAGCAGGAGAGTGAACTCATCGCCACCAGCGCGGGCGACTGTATCGCCCTCGCGCACAAGCACACCGAGTTCGACGGCGAGCTTCCGGAGCAGCTCATCCCCCGCGGGGTGGCCAAGCGTGTCGTTGACCAGCTTGAAGCGATCGATGTCGAGGAACATGACGGCCAGCCCCTGACCGGTGCGGTGTGCCTGGGCCAGCGCCACAGTCAGGCGGTCAGAGAAGAGCGCGCGGTTGGGGAGATCCGTGAGCGCGTCATGGTACGCGAGGTGCCGGATCGTCTCTTCCGACTGCCTTAGGTCCGTGATGTCGCTGAAGCTCCAGACGCGCCCGACGATCTCCCCGTCGCGACAGTGCGGCCGGTAGTGAAGCTCAAAGACGCGCCCGTCCTTGAAGTTGACAGTGCCGGAGGTCTCGGACTCCATGTTGCTGATCGCCTGATCGATCTGGCGCACGAAGTCATCCGGGTCTTCGAGCTGCGGGAGCACGTAAGAGACCGAGTCTCGGCCGATGCCACTCGCGAGGACATCGTCCGGGATGGACCACATCTCCTGGAACCGGGAGTTGAAGTTGGCTATCTCACCAGCGGCGTTGATGACGAGGATGCCGTCTTCAGTCGAATCGAGCGTTGTTCTGAGCAGGGAGAGGCCCTCCTGGAGGCCTTCGCGCTGCCTGACGTTCTCCAGCGACAGCCCGATGGCGTTCCCGATGCCCGCCATAAGTTCGGGATCTTTCAATTCCGGTGTCGTCTTTGCGGAGATCATTCCGAGGATCCCCAGCGGCTTCTGCCACGCCATGACGGGGACGATCGTAAGCAGGCCCTGTTGTGGTTTGCCCGATTGTCCGTCAACGGTGCTGATTTCGATCTTCATTTCCCGATCCTGGACCCGTCCGGTGTACTCGTGTGCTTGCTGGGGCGAAATACCGTCGGTCGCGAGGACTTGCATCTCTCCGTCCTCACTCGTTGCGATGAACGAAGCGTCTACGCCGAGCAGTTGACGCACGGAAACGCAGGCTGCGCGAGCCGTGCCGGCGGCCGTGGTCTGCGAGCCGAGTTCCAGGAAGAAGATGCCGGGGTAGCTGCTGCGTTTGCGGTGCTTGAATATCTGGCTGAAGGCGCCCTCGATGGCGGCGGTGGCGACGGACAGGGCGAGGACCAGGCTCAGGCCTTCCTGAGCGAACGAGTGGTCGAGGACGAAGAAGTCGAACGGGACCAGGGCGGCTAGTGCTCCGTAGACTCCCACCTGCGTCAGGCGCTTGATGCGGCGTATGTCACGCAGAAGGTCGAGGTCCCGGCTCGCCGAAGAGGCACGTCGGCGCGCAGTCGCAGAAGTGCTCTCTCGCTTGCCCGTAGTAATGGCCATATTCTGGTCGCCCTCGGTTCGTACGAGAACTCTATGGGCAAGACGGGACGCCAGGAGTGATTGTTACGGGAGGGCAGTCGCCGGATTTCGTGTCTACAGTGCTGAGGAGTCGAGCCCGCTAGGCGCGGGCGGCCTGGATCAGCGGTGCGGCGGCGATTAGCAAGCGCACGAACTCCGGGTCGTGGGGCGCCGTGTCCAGCTGGCGCATGAGCACGGTCTGGCTGTCGCAGGCCTCGATCCGGACGTGGTCC
>SDBV01005328.1_pt1 | contig 18193 bp, 21 predicted proteins | sample 2277081 | NCBI WGS metagenome assembly SDBV01 (sample SAMN10402039, study PRJNA504765) | marine sediment metagenome | isolation source: marine sediment core GS10_PC15, 223 cmbsf | place: Arctic Ocean: Southern Knipovich Ridge | collected 2010 | reverse complement strand
TTGTCCACGAATTACACTAATTACACGAAATGAAAGAAATAATTTATGTCAATTGGCGTAATTCTATGATTTCTGTTATCAAAAGTCCGATAATATCGCATGTAAAAAATTTGCGTTAATCTGCGTTAATTCGCTGATTTATTTTTCTTCCTGGCCTCGAATGTTCATGCGGTACCATCGGTTGAGGTTCCCGATAAATCGGGACAAGCTATGGGAGAGGGTTCCGGTGCCTACTTCGCCTAATCTATAAATCTTTGAAAGATTCTCTATTTTAATGATTGTGTTGCTCATATTGATTGGCGATTTGAGATAAACGATTTGCAATATGTGATTTAAAAATCTTAAATCACTATTTGTCAATCTGCTATCGCATATAATTACTTTTGTTTATTCTTTATTGTATTGATGGATTCTATAGAAACAAATAAAAGCTACGCCGGAACTTCTATCCCAGATTTTTGAATCTCTACAACAAAGGGATTCCCGGAGTAAAAATCATCATGCGAAATAGGATGAGGCTCAATCCTTGAATCAATTTTAGAGGCAAGCAGCATCAATTTCACCTGAATATCAAATCGATTCGCATCATCCAAATCCGTAAAAATCAACGCGAGATCTATATCGCTATCTTGTGTAGCTAAACCCCTTGCAAAAGAACCAAATACTATTGCTTTTTCAATACCCTTGTAATTTTCTTTGATCAGCGTGATATATTTTGATATTGCGATATTAACTGTTTTATCCATAATCTTAAATCCTTTAATTGATCAATCCATACACCTGTAAATTCAGGAATGCACCGCTGCCTAAAGCTCTTTTTATAATCATCATACCGTGCATTGATATTAAATGCAGTAATCGAGCTGTTCTTTCTGGTCTTCAGAAGGCTTTAAATCAGCTTTCCCGGCTAAGCGATACAGATTGTGAATGAAAGGCGGGTAATCAGATTGTATTTTTACAAAATATGCTTTTAATAATTTTTCAATAAATAAAGACCAACTATATCTCTTTGATATAAACATGGCAATCATGGTTTCGAAATCATCATCTGAACCTTCAATCCAATATTTAATCAACTTATCTTTATCTAACGCTTTGTTTTCCATGTAACCAAAGATAATCAAATGTCATGGTTTATAATATTACATGTAGCGGCATTGCTTCCATTTCGCTATGTAAATCACCGTCTTTTTCTAGGACCGGTCGTTTACATGGCCAATCTTGGCATAGGGATCTTCCTGCCCTCGGATGTTCATGCGGAACCAGCGGTTGAGGTTCCCGATAAATCGGGACAAGCTATGGGAGAGGGTTCCTGTGCCTACTTCACCAAGGCGGTAGATCTTGGAAAGGTAAGCTATTTTTATTACGGTGTTAGTCATATGTTATTTGCAGTCGTCACTCTGAATGGCCCGTAGTGGAATGAAGAGTCTGGCGAAGAATTCGCTGGATGTTTCATAGTTACCAGACTCTTCTTCGGCAAGAGCCTCATCAGAGTTACGGTTTGTTTTGGTGTTACGTTTCTTTTTACCCAACCCCGATGCATCGGGGTGACGGTGTTGTTGGGCGCTACGTTTTCATATTTAAACCTTCCGTCTCATCAGCGTGACAGACTCTCTACATAGTTCTCAACTAAATCCTTAATACTATCCTTCACAAACTCCCACTCAATCATTTTTAACATGATGGGGCTTTCATCCAAATCAGCATCTCCAAAATAAACAAGGCTTTTCAAAACCATAAAGGTAGAGCCATCGGCATACTTTTGCTTGTAAAAAGATACTAAGTCTGCTATGGAAAACTTTTGCAAAAGAAAATATAAATCTATAAAATCTTTTTTTGTTCCTCTTCCCGTTATCGCTGCCAGCTTCATAGCGCCAATATCCTCTAAACTTGCCAGTCTGAACCCCTCTTCAACCCCCACCTGACGAATCCATGGATATGGATAATTCACCAGATCGACTTTAATACCGTCAATCAAAAGGATATTAATATTTGTTGTTTTTTTTAGCCACTGCACACTTCCAATTTGGTTCAACTGTTTTTTTATCTCAAATTCATCTGCACCCATTATCCCAAACAAATCCAGATCAATTGATTTTCTATGTCCTATTTGCATGGCAAGTGCAGTACCGCCAACTAAACGCAACTCCTTGAATGCTTCTGCATTCAAAAGACTTTTTAAAAGTTCCAGTGTTTGGGCTCCGACTGTTTCGTAGTGTAACATCTGAATTGTTCAAGTGGTTTTTTAGAAAGCATCGCAATGAATGACAGCGTTTTATCATCGAGGTCATTGAGCTGCATAGCAATGTCGGCTATCTGATCGATACCATAATGCTTATAAATAATCACCCAATCGTCGATCAAACCATATTCCAATACTCTGTTAATGATAAAACGCATACTTCTGTCAAGATCAATCTTATTCCTATCGACATCCCAAAATATATGAGGTGAAAGTTTGCTCATTATCGTTTTGGTTTTATCGATCATTAATACGTATTATTTCTCATTGCGTTTCAATTCAACAGACCCCACATCAGGATAACGGTGTGTTTGGGATTGTCTGTTTACCAGACTCCTCGTATGTTCATCAGCGCCGTCATCTGAGCGTAGTGAATGAGTCTGGTTAAGGTTAGGTGCATATTTCACTTTTGCGTTTTTCATGACCCGACCCCGATGCATCGGGGTGACGGTGTGTTTGGCTTTGCCCCTGTGCCAGACTCAGGAAATGCTCTCATTGGTGAAGGACAGCTTCGTTTATTCAACGACTTGGAAATCTGTGTCATCCTTTAATCCTGTAAATCTGTGATTCAGACATTTTTATGTCATCGATATAAGTTAAGGCACAAGCGAGACGCTTGCGCCAGCAGAGGCCTTTTCCCTTCGATCTTTGAGCCTTTAGTTTTGAGCCCACTTTCTTCTACTTTTACCAAGTCTTCGTAGTTCATTGATTGTTGTTTGTACTTTTTCTTCGGTTAAAGACGCCTGCCTGACCGGAAGGCAGGCTTGCGCTATTGGGGAATTTTGCTTTTCAGCATTAAACCGTGTCAATAAAGCTCTTCTCTGTTTTGTTAAAAATAATAACACCTGCAAAAAGCAACACCACCATAAATGCAAAGGAATACCCAAGATTGCCCCAGCTGAAATTACCTGTTCCTAATAAAGCATATTTAAATCCCTCCACAATAGAAGTCATCGGATTGGCCAGAATATAAGCTTTATACTTATCAGGTATGGTACTGACCGGATAGATCACAGGAGTGGCATACATTAAAAGTTGCACCCCAAAGGTTAGCAGGAATGTTAAGTCTCTATATTTTGTTGTCCAGCTGGTAAAAACAATTCCAAAACCCAGCCCGAGTCCGGCCATCATGATAACATACACTGGAATCAACAATATATTCATATTAGGCTGAATGGATTCATTACCTGAAATGATAAAATAGAAATATACGACCAACAGAAAGGCAAATTGGATAAAGAATTTGATCAGCGCAGAAGTTACTTTTGCTATTGGTGTGATTAAGCGGGGGAAATAGACTTTCCCGAATATTGCTGCATTTGCTGTGAAAGTGGTAGCTGTCTGATTGAAGGATTCTGCAAAGTAATTCCAGATCACAATGCCTGAAAGATAAAAGAGAATCTTTGGCATTCCATCGGTGGAAATCTGTGCAATGTTACCAAAGATCAATACATAAATAGCTGTAGTTAATATTGGTTGTATTACAAACCAGATCGGACCCAGGATAGTCTGTTTGTACACCGTGATCACATCGCGCTTCACAAACATCACCAACAGGTCTCTATACCTCCAAATGTCAGCCCAGGGGATGTCGAGGAGGGAAGACTGGGGTTTGATGATGAGGTCCCACTGTTCATCGCTTTCGCTCAGAACTTGATTCGTTAATTTGTCCATTTGTTGATTTGACACATCTAAGGTTTCCGCTGGTTTCATAAAGTTCTTTTTGTTTGTTTTTTATCGGGCTTCCGCTAACTGCAGGCTTCATTTGGTCCTCACCGGCTCAAGCGTCTCGCCTGTCTGTCGAACTGGCATGCTTGTGCACTTCATATCTAATTCGACAGTATCAGCTTGGAATTTAATACTTATTGCTGATTTACAATGGTAGCACAAGCGAGACGCTTGCGCTATTGAAGTCATGCTTGCTGGTTCAAGATCTATCGGCAATGTGGGCGATGCATGGCTTAAATGTTTCGTTTGAAGAGTCGGCAACCCAATTCTTGAGCCTCTGGCTACGCTTTAAATATTTCCTGTATGTGACTGATCAGGCATCTGTCCGTGGTGTCGGCACAGTATATCGTTATTTTTTGATGTTTATCTGTTTGTTGCATTGTTTTATTTACTTACTTTGGGTTTAATTAAATCAGGCATTTTTGCTTCGTAAAATGATCTAAATATTTGGTTATTTTGGTGAACCTATTTTTTTCAGCCTTGTTATTATTTTTGTCATCGAATTTGCGCTATTTTATTACATTGTGTTTAATATTCTTTTGTATTCCGTATTGTACCAATATTTGCTTGTTAAGACTTTCACTGAGTGTCTCGCTTGTGCCCTTCATAAACACAATTCATTTCCTATTCATCAATATCATTTTGGACCTTAAAGATCAACCAATTGCTGATTGACATTGGTAGCACAAACGAGACGTTTGGGCTATAGGTTTCTTTGGACTGTGTCCTTAGCAGAGTGATGTTATGGTTTAGGGTTGGTGTTTTGAATTATCAAATAGATTCCCGGGAATACAGCGTAATACCATATTGCTCAATATGCTTCTTCAAATCACTATTTCTCAATGTGTTTACATCGATTACATCAATAAAAAATGGAATCGGAAGTTCCTCATTCAATTTACCCTTCAATCTATTTGCTATGTTTAAATTCATATTTTCACCAAAACATGCAATATCAATATCAGAACCTATTTTATAATTCCCCAAAGCACGAGATCCAAAGATCATAGCTTTTTCTATTTCAGGGAATAGTTTAATTGCGGAAAGAATATGTTGTATATCCCGTTCCAATAATCCAAAGGTTTCAACTGTCATATCTGGATTTTAAAAAAGAATATAATTGTGCTATTTCCGGAGAATATTCCTTACTAATCTTAAGGCAAATGGCATTAATAATCTCTTCATCGTACAAATGTGTAGTTAAGTTTCTATCATCCAAGGCATCCATCCATACATGGCCATTTAGTATTATTTCATTCTGAATAGCTAATTTTATAGATTCTCTGGGACTTTTCACTATGAATCCCTGCATTTCAAGATAGTCTTTCATCGTTTTTCAGGAAAGCTCGAATGTCATTTCAAAGAACTGAATAAGCCCGCCTCGTTCAAGTTCGGAAAGATTTTCAATTTTCACAGCCTTTTCTAAAAGTTGAAATGCTTTTTCGAAATTCTGAAACCGCTGTTTCCAACGGATATCTTTTTGATTACCCATGACGACTTATATTTTGAGGTTGAATATACATGGCGGTTTTATTGCACTTTGTTTCATATAAGCAGACTCTTCGTCGGCAAGGGCCTCCTCAGAGTGACGGTATGTTTTAGCTCAGCTCAGATGTTCAAAGTCATCCTGGTCTTTTGGCCTTTAACTGGCGTCTCGCCTGTCTGCCGACAAGGCAGGCTTGTGCCCTTCATAATTACAATTCATTTCTAACTCAACAATATCATTTTGGACTTTAAAGATGAACCTATTGCTAATTGACATAGCTTGCACAAGCGAATTGCTTGCTCCATCGTCATTATATCCTCCTCTGTGTGACGATAGGCTGAGCGGTACATCAATTATTAATCCTCGTTAAAAAAAATTACTTGCCAAGTGCAATAATTAATGCCGTAAGAGACAGCGCTGCCGCAGTCAAACCCAAAACGAAGCTAATATTTTTTAGCGTATATGTAGTGGTTGTGCGTGCTTTCAATGCCGGAACGATGATAATATCATCTCTTTGCACATAGAAATTATCTGCGTTTAAGGTGGTTTCATCAAGCATATTTAAATACAGAACCTTAGCCTGGTCATCTTCCTGTCTGATAATCTTAATATTACTGCGGTCTGCAAACTCGCCAATATTCCCGGCTAAGGATATGGCATCGAAAATAGTGAGTTGCGGATCATAACTGGTATATCGCCCTTCCTCCTCAACCTCTCCTAACACGGTAAAATGGTAATTCAATAGTTGGATGCGCACCATAGGCGCTTCAAAATATCCTTCCAATGCTTCCTTTACTTTGAATGCAGCTTCAGGCAGGGTCAATCCGGATAACTTCAAAATCCCAATTTCAGGCAATTCAAGCTCGCCATTTGCATCAAGCGTAAAACCGGTATTCTGTCTATCAAGCATCAAAGATGACATCTGTCCATCAGCTACTCCCCCATAATTCATTTGATTACCAAAACGATTATTCAACAGCCCATCGTCTTCTATTTTTTTTGAATATTGGTCCAGTTTACGGATTAAACCTAAATCAGTCTCATACTTTTTTATAAAATTGTATTCATCATCTGTGATGCTTGCGACTCGAATGGAAATAATATCGTTTGGCTGAAGTTTATACACCTTCTTTTTCAAAGAATACTGACGCATGATCGTATCGGTGGGATTGATATCTTTAAGGTCATTCTCATATTGAAGGTAGGTAAGTTGCTTATTGGTTACGCAAGCGCTAATCCAGTAAAGGAGTACTATAAACAGCAAAAAAATCCGGGCCGGTTTCATATTCATCTTTTCTTCAGTGATCTGCTAAGGGTCTGCTCAAATATAAATTACATTTATGATGTATAATTGTACCACATCTTCGAAATAGTTGCCCCTTCAAAATCCTCACAATAACCCTGCTATTGTTATGGTTTTGAATAAAAAAATATTCCAAATCTGCAGCACACTTATTTTTCAAAATAGCAATTTATATTTGAGCAGACCCTAATATTAAAAAATTCTTTTCCAAAACTTCTTTTTCTTTTTATCCTCGTCATAATATCCATAACCATATCCGCTCCCATACCCATAACCACGACCGTAATAGGCTCCATAATCATATCTGCTAAAGTTGACATCGTTCATGATGATGCCAAGATTTTTGAATCTTCCTGCATGATGCATCTCAGTTACGGCATCCAGCGACTTTTTGTAGGTGACATTTTGCCTGACGATTAAAATAGGTGTAACCGAATGTTTGATTAATTCCATCGTATCCGATACAATACCCAGTGGCGGTGTATCAATAACAATAACGCTATACTGCGCTTTGACAAATTCCATAAGCTCTGTCATTCGTTTGGTGGTCAATAGTTCTGCCGGATTTGGTGGCACATGCCCTCCAGGGATTACATCCAACCCTGAATGATTCGTTGAATAGATAATTCCTTCCAATGCATCCTGTCCTGAAAGGTAATTGCTCAATCCATGAGTTCTTTCCAAATCGAAATTTTTTGCCAAAGCCGGGCGTCGCATGTCACCTCCGATCAGCAAGGTCCTTTTTCCCATATTTGCATAGGTATAGGCTAAATTGATTGAGCAAAACGTTTTGCCCTCTCCACTGATCGAGGAAGTGATTACGACGATTTTAACTCCTTTATTTTCGGAATCTATATATTCCAGATTTGCCCTGATTACTCTAAACGATTCGGCAACCTGAGATTTCGGATTGCTATATACGACCAAATCGGTTTGTCCTTTAAAATGACCTACAGACCCTATAATAGGAATATTCGAATGCTTTTTTAAGTCTTCCTTACTGACAACTTTCGGATTGATTAAATCAATAAGGAAAATCAATCCAATCGGAAGCCCCAATCCAAAAACAACAGCAAACATAAAGATCTTATTATTGTTTGGGTATATCGCTACATTGTTATAATTGGGAGCTGTCACTATTTGATAGTCGGAGGTAGCTGAGGCTTTGGATATATAGGCGTCTGTTCTCCTGGCAAGAAGTTGATTATGCAAATCTTCATACAATGTTTTCATCCGGTCCATAAAAGCATATTCCCGGTATTCCACCTGAAGGTCACTGACAGAACTAATGAAGAAATCGCTCTTTTTCTCAATTTCTTTCATCATATCCTGATTTAGCTGCCTCAGGTTTTTTACACTTTCGTAGATGTTTTCCTCAATTTTCTCAAATCGTTCATCCCCTTTTATCACCAAAGGATTTTTTTCATTAAACTCATTTTTATCTTGTTGCTCATCCCATTTTCCCTGCATGTACTGTCCTACTAATTCTTGCAGTGGAGGTACTTGAATACCGATTAGATTTGGAGCAAAAACGGATTCTTCCCTGTTGTTTTGTATATAATCTTCAATGTAATTGTAATAACTATTTTCCAGTGTGAGCTGCGCTTTTTCATCATCCAGTAGGTTTAGCCTGTCGATGATCAATGCCGATCCACTTACAATATCTCTAAATGATAATCGAAACTGATCAAGCCTTATCTGATAGTTTAACAAGGTATCCGTAATATCCAGCATGTAATCATCAATGAATTGGATGGAATTCACCAGATATTCATTTTTTTCTTCCAAGCCCAAGTCGATAACCACTTCAAGGTAGGTAATCAGGAAATCATAATCTTTTTGGGGAATTTCAGAATTCATAGATACATTGAGTATCGATGACCCTTTTATTGCCCAGTTGATGTTTAATTTGCTGCGATAGGAATTCATCAGGCTTGTGGGATGATGAATAATGAAAAAATAATCATAATCCGTGTTGACGCCATTACCCTGATCGTGGCTTATGTTAAACAGCCATCCATTGATATTTTGATTTGCATCAAATAAAAAAGTCCGATCTATTAGATTTTGATTGAATTGTTCATTTTCTGAATAGAGTGAATAGGAATGTTCATTTATTTTTTCCAGATATATGCCTTGATTATACGGAATATTTATTGAGCTATCCTGATTGAACACTTTATACGGATTTGATTTGTACATCTCGGTAGCTTTCACCCGACCTTCTACAAAATAGGAAATATCAAAATCAAGCCTACGCAAAGTTTCTATTATCCTCTTCTCCGATTTTAACAATGGAATCTGCTGATTGATCTCAATTCGTTCAGATAAACCCCCAAAACCGGTTAAATCTGACATCATGCTTGCCTTTCGATCATTAAACTTCATTGTGATAAAGCTCGCCTTAACCACATATACCGAATCCATGTAACGGATATATAAAACTGCTGTGGTAATGGCAATCGCCAGGGCCAAAACTACCCAATGCCACTTGCGCAATATTTTAGCCAGAATGATTTTTACGTCCTCTAAGCTATCCTTCTTATCCCAGTTATATTGTTCTTCCAATGATTAATACTTTTTTTTATCAATGATATCACCTGCTCTCACGTGAGCATTAGTATATGCCTTGCTCGCCTTTATAAAAAATCTTTCCTTATACCCCACAGAAATCGAATTTAGCTATTCGTCATTCCGGAATTACAGGAGCAAGTCGGAAGTAGTATACATAATCTCAACATAATCAGGTAAATGGTGAAAAGATTCCCTGCCTACCGGCAAGGCAGGCTGATTTTCGCTCTGTTTCGTCAGGCCCGCCTGCCGACAGCTATATTTAGTTTTATTCCTATGAATTGTTGGGCTGTATTATTAATACCCGATTTCCCCGTCAATACCCTACTTAGTGTCTGAACGGAAACTCTGCAAAATTATCCCGAATGCGTTCGGGACTTTTAGCGATATTTTCATTTTTCTCAACTCGCTGATGCTAAGGCATCAGCAAATTTCAAAAAAGAAAAATCTCATCCAAAATAATTCATTTCATAAAATTCGACAGTTTCCGTTCAGGCACTACTTAACAATAAAAAATGGATTAAACAGATTTTCTTTATTATAGCAGAGTTCTTTACTCAAATCTGTGAGCCAAAGTTTTTAACCGGCAGCATTGGCAATAGCATGCCCTGCTGCGGTATCCCATTCCATCGTTGGGCCAAAGCAGGGTATTCTTTGGCAATACCTTCGTTCACCATACAAATTTTAAGTGACCTTTCTTTGGAAACGATGTCAATTTGCTCATACTCTTTTTTTAGTTCGCTGATGTAATCTTCAGTTTCTTTACTCATGTGTGAACGGCTCCCCACTATGGTATAATGCTAATGTAAGGAATTCTGAGGTAGTTTTACGCCCTGCCGCTTCATAAGGTCAAATGTCAAATCCTCATCCACAACTTCCATCTTCCAGGCTCCTTCCCCTTCAATTCTTACATAAAGCACCTGAGTTACCGGGACATAAATAATGCCCATGACCGGTTTACCTTCAGTGACCAAGGCGATATTAACGGTAAATTCACCATTTTTCTTAATAAATTCTTTGGTTCCATCCAATGGGTTGACGAGCCAAAAAGTATCCCAATGTTTTCTTTCGTTGTAATCTATAGAGGTTCCCTCTTCACTCAAAACAGGAATATTCGTTTGATCCATGCAGGAAACAATTTCGTTGTGACTTGCTTTATCGGCAATGGTCAATGGGGAGTTATCCGCTTTTTTTCTACCGAAAAATCCGAGTTCGGATCGTTGTAAATCTCCAGTATGCTATTACCGGCTTTTATAGCTGCCATAATAGCTAAGTCAATATTATTCAAGTTGAGTAAGGGGAATGGTTAAGGGTAATTAAAATGATTGGTAAACTTTGGGAAAAACAGTTTACATTTCCCTTTTCTCACAGCTTCGCCACCTCAGTCCCATGATCAGGCTGAGAAAGTTTATAAAATCGCCGCAAAGAAACGATATTTAAATAACATTCAAAACAACTTTATAAAACCATTTATTACATCGGGAGGAAATTAGGAGCCTGGAGCTAGGGGCTGTTCTAGGGGCTGGGTACTGGGTACTGGGTTCTAGAGACTGCTGGGGACTGGGTACTGGGGACTGGGTACTGGGGGCTGGGTACTGGGGACTGGGTACTGTTTTTTCATTTTTACTTTTGTCAACACCTCTTCATTCCTTAATCCTTATTCTTCTATTCGATATTCAAAAAGAACTAAATGCCGTTTTGGTCAGCCTACTCTTCAACATGTTCCGCAGGCCATGTCGAAGCGTGATAACTTAGGATCTTAGATCCAAATCAAACAGCAGCCAATACCAGTGGTCAGTTCCGGATAAAAAATGTCTGAACTATGATTTGTGTGATTAAATGATGGACAGGATCATATATTCACGTAGCTGGGTTCTGGGTTCTAGGTTCTAGGTTCTAGGTTCTAGGTACTGGGGGCTGGGGACTGGGGGCTGGGGACTGGGTTGGGTGGATTGCCGGTCGTTCATGCCATGAATCATACTTAGCCAAAAACGCGACAGGACGGATGGCAATTGGGCTTAACTTTCCGTCATTCCGGAATTACTGTTGCGAAGCGGAGGTGATATCCGGAATCTTGCTGAAAGGGAAACGTGATGTTCTATGAACAACGGTTTGCGCTGAACAAGATCCCCGCTTGCGCGGGGATGACGGTATTTTTCAAGGCAGGGATGTCGGTTTTATTATACTTACCCGGGATGATAGCTTTATTTAGTTTTGCTCTTATGAATTATTGGCATTATTGTTAAATGCGATTTTCCTGTCGCTACCCCTACTTCACAATAAAATGTATTGAGCAGGTTTTCTTTGTTGTTAGGGTTGTTGTGAAACTGAGCTTTTTGTTTTTCGAATTTTGGCCAGTTTTTTTTAATTCCAATCTCTGGCTTTTACAAAAAGTAAGGTTTGTTCTATATTCTCCAAAAGAACTTCACAAAAGTCAATTACATCAGGAACCAAGTCGGTAATGGCTTCAGGAATATACTCATGTGTGATTTGATTTCTTAAATCCCGTATTTCAAGAAGTTGGTCGGACGATTGAATAATACGCACTTTTTCTGCCTTGTTCAACAAATCGATAAATGGAACAAAAGGTTCGTGCAGCAACATCCATATTGTGCGCAGTACTTTTTGTGTATATAGGTCTGAAGTTCTTCTAAATTTGGAGGTTAGCGAATCAAACGATTCCATTTCCTCAAAAGAATATTCTTTTTTTAGTACGATTTGTTTACACTTCGTAACAGAAAGCTTTAAGGTTACGACAGCTCTTTCCAACAATTCCAATTCTTCTTTAAGAAGCTGCTTTTTTAGTTGATCATCGTGCATCTTAAAGGGCTTGAGCGCTTGTTAGGATTAGCTTTTTGAAAGTGGAATTATCCTTTTTTGTAAAATTTACTAAATCAATTTTTTGCCAGCCAAATTTTTTATAAAAACCTATTCTGAAGTGCCTTAATTTTTTGCTGTCAATTTTTTGTTCCGATAAGATTAAGATATCGATATCGCCTCCACGCTCATGATCATGTAATCTTGAACCAAAAAGATAAATTTCCACTTCCGGAAATAATTTCCTGGCTGTTTCTTTGATAAACGAGACTATTTCAGGTTTTAGCCGCATCATACAAAGATACAAAAATAGTGGAAAGAAGCGTAATTACTTGTTTTGGCCTGCCTCTCCAGAGGAATCGGGTTTAGTTATTCGTCATTCCGGAATTACTGTTGCGAAGCGGAGGTAATATCCGGAATCTTGTGAAAGGGAAACGCGATTTCTATGAACAACGGTTTGCGCTGAACAAGATCCCCGCTTGCGCAGGGATGACGGTATTTTTCAAGGCAGGGATGTCGGTTTTATTATACTTACTCGGGATGATGGCTTTATTTAGTTTTGCTCTTATGAATTATTGGCATTATTGTTAAATGCGATTTTCCTGTCGCTACCCCTACTTCACAATAAAATGGATTGAGCAGGTTTTCTTTGTTGTTAGGGTTGTTGTGAAACTGAGCTTAGGAGCCGTAAAGAAATAACTTACACGTTTTGATCATTTCCCAAATCAAGTTCGGGACAGGCCTTTTTTCCTTTCTCTTCGTTAAAGTTTTCAACCAGCTATGCTTTCAAACTTTGTCTTGTATAAAGAAAAAATAATTGAACATAATTTGCGCAACTTATTTCTTTACAGTTTCTTACCAGGGATTTACACTCCAATAAAATCATAATAATTTGCCGGCGTAATGGTTTGAAAGCTATGCTTTTTATAGGCTTGAATAAATGCTGAAGGTGCTTTACACTTTTTATCGCCCCATTTAAATTCAAATGCGCTAAGAGAATCGCCATATTCCTCAATAAAATCAATTTCCTGCTGATCGTAGGTCCGCCAGAAATAATTATTAAAATGATGGCGCCCATATTGCTGCCACTTCATCCTTTCACTAATACAATAATTCTCCCATAACTGACCAATATCATTTCTGTCTTTAAAATTATTATAGTTTGAAATAATTGTGTTCCTGATGCCGTTATCCCAAAAATAAAATCGCGGTGACTTTGATATTTCTTTTCTAAGGTTCTTGCTATACCCTCTTAATGAAAATATCACAAATGTCTTTTCCAATATATCCAGGTAACGTTGCACTGTACGTACATTGACCTGCAATTTTCTTGACAGTTCCGATACCGAAATATCCATTCCTACTTGAAAAGCAATCAGACGCAGGAGATCCAGAACAAACAGGGCATTTTTTAAATTATCAAGAGCTAAAATGTCTTTAAGCAAATATCCATTTTTTATAGACTGTAACACTTCAATTTTTTCATTTTCATGTAATGAAGTGATTACCTGTGGATATAGCCCGTAAATCAATTTCTCTTCCAGTCCTCGCTTCATTTCCAACATGTTTTCACCTAATTCCATTTGGGCTAATGGGTAAAGTCGTAAATACAAACTTCTGCCTGTTAGCGGTTCACCTGTTTTTTCATAAAGTTCTAATGCCGATGATCCCGTGATGAATATATGCAATCCGGGTATTGAATCGACCATTAGCTTCAAATTTGCACCTATTAGGGGTATATTTTGAGCTTCATCAATAAACAAATACTTGTATCTCTTAACAAAACGCTGTAATACACTTAACTTCTGACTTGATAAAAGCCCGGATACTTCCAAATCTTCTCCATTTACACACAACACCTCTTCAGGGCCTACTGTATCTTTTATGGCATTCAGCAATATTGTTTTTCCTGTTCTTCTTGCTCCGTACAATATCACTACAAAATTCGGTCTTAGTACCTTAAGTATCATCCTATAATGTGATCTGGCGTACATTACGACTATTTATATCTTGAATTCAGGAAAACTAATTTTATCTGACACACAAATTAATATAAATTCATGTACCGTTTCGCCTACGGGAAGGCGCCCCCCTCACTGGGAAGCATCCACTGCGACCTTTAACTAAACCTCCACATCCGCTACAACCCTTGACAAACTTCCTGAACACAAAATCTTATCCTATTTAGTTTCTGAACGGAAACACATCAAAATTAAAAATGTCTATTTGTTGTCGAAACAATTTTTCAGAAAACTGATCTTTAAAAATATTTTCCGCTTCCCTACTTATTTCTTCTAAAGTGAAATGTTGTTTAATCAAAAAATACAAATCCACATAATCCTTCCATTTTGATCTTCTGCCCAAAGCAAATGCTTTCATCGCAGCAAGCGTTTTTAAATCAGGCACGCTCACATACTTTTCAAAATTGACTGTATGCGGAAAAGGAAAACTAAAAAAGGTTAGTTTCACGTTGTTAATCAAATAATGAAGTTGATCAACATCTTCGAACAAAATAGTTTGTTTAGATGGTAATTCGCCTAAAAAAGCTTTTATCCTTAGCTTATTAATTTTCCCTCGTGTAAAAAGATCAAAATCAATTGAGCGTCGATGCCCAATTTGCAAAGCAATTGCAGTCCCTCCAACCAAATAAAAGGAACGCTTGAACTTTTTTAGAAAAGACAGTAATTCTTTCTGATTACCATTTAATATTTCTTCATGCATACTTATTGAAAACACGAGTGAAATAATTGATCGTAAGTTCCTGATAATTACCTTTTGTACGCGTACTCTGTCTTATTGCTTTCCTGAAAATTTGTGCCACCTTTCCAATGCCCATACAAGTCAAAAGCTCTATAACTGCGTTCATATCCCCGTAATTCAAAATTGTTTCTACCAACAACTCATCACTAATCTTTTCCTTGGCCTCAGGAGGCGTATACCAAAAAAGTGCAGCATGCTTTTCTATAAATGCCTTAATCTCAGGTGTATGCATTATTAATTATTTATTACCACGCATCACAAAGATAGCTATTTTCGAACTAACAATTAAATGGTTTTGAGTTTAAAAACCTGATAAAAAATGTCCGAACTGTGATTTATGTGATTGTGTGATGGACAGGATTCTGGGTGCTGAGGGCTGGGGCTGGGTGCTGAGGGCTGGGTTTTTCCTTTCCTTATTCTATATTTCTTATTCCTTATTTCTTATTCTATCATGCAGTCCATTCCAACGATTTATTTCCAGTTCCGTTATGTGCATTGTCCTTATGATTTTTAAACCACTAGGGGCACAAAGATAAGCACCAAGTACTGCCATCATACCATGAAATTTACTCCAGCACAAGCGGGACGCGCGCTATCCCGTTGTCCGCCTCCCAGGTGTATAGCAAGCCCACACCGCTTCTGAATTTCTGGACACTGTCGTAAGCAAAAATGCCCTCCAATTTGTAGTTTAAATTCTCCGCCATCCAGGTCATGGGCGTTCCTTGAAGTGGGTTTTCAAAATCAATCGTTTGGTATGTTTGTCCGTCACGGGGATCAGTCATGGTCTCCATGATTTGAGCATAATTCGTCTGACAAAAAACGAACATAAATATAAGTGGCATCCAATTCTTTTTCATAGATTTTAATTTAGTAATATCATTTTAATCCCTGACTTCTAAAAATTATACCTATTTCTCATGTGGTGATAAACTCGTCTGATTATGAAGCAGGGTACTGATACTTAATATATTGATCGGAAATTGATTTACCTATTTCTTTATCCGTTGTATAATTGAAAATAAAGCATAATGAACTTATAAAGTTAATTTAGATTTGTGAATATACAAACAATGAAGTATTTCGGTAATATAAATTTCTGATGAGTTTACATTCTACCATTTTGCAAATAGCATCAATTTAACTGTAGCTTGTCTGAGGATTAGGGGTAAAATCCTACCATCCACGCATCCTAATGTGGAATGGGCAACCCAGAACCTGGCACCCAGAACCTTTTCTTTTGTCTTTTGCCTTTTTACCCAGAACCTAGCACCCAAAACCTAGCACCCAGAACCTCTTCTTTTGTCTTTTGCCTTTTTACCCAGAACCTGGCACCCAAAACCTTTTCTTTTATCTTTTGCCTTTTTACCCAGAACCTAGCACCCAGAACCTTTTCTTTTGACCCCTACAATCTCCCGTCCACCTTATCCTTTTCCCAGATGCCTTTAATATCATAAACAATCCCATTGTCACTGCGTAGTTGATTTAAGTCGATATTTATAAATTCTTTATGTGCTACTGCCAGTACTACGGAATCGTATTTTTGTTTACCATAGCTATCCTCTAAAAGAAGGTTGTATTCGCGCATCACTTCTTCCTTGCTTGCCCAGGGATCGTATACATCCACCGCACATCCGTAATCTTTTAGTTCGTTGATGACATCAATAGCCTTTGTATTGCGAATGTCGGGGCAGTTTTCCTTAAAGGTAATCCCCAACACCAGCGCCTTGCTATTCCGCACAGTATGTCCTTTTTGTATTAATAATTTCACGATTTGTGAAGCTACCCATGCACCCATGCCATCGTTCATCCGGCGTCCGGCAAGAATGATCTCCGGGTTATAGCCTGATTCCTGTGCCTTTTGTGCCAGGTAATATGGATCGACACCGATACAGTGTCCGCCTACCAGGCCGGGTCTAAAGGGAAGGAAATTCCATTTGGTACCCGCTGCTTCCAGCACCTCAGCGGTGTCGATGCCCAGGTTATTAAAAATTTTAGCCAATTCATTTACAAAAGCAATATTAATGTCGCGCTGCGAATTTTCGATGACTTTCGCCGCTTCAGCAACCTTGATTGAAGGGGCCAGGTGGGTGCCTGCAATAATTACCGATTGGTATAGTTCATCTACCTTTCTTCCTGTTTCCGGGGTGGAGCCAGAAGTTACTTTAAGGATTTTGGTCACCGTATGTTTTTTGTCCCCCGGATTGATTCGCTCGGGTGAATACCCAACAAAGAAATCAACATTAAACTTCAGACCCGAAACCTTTTCCAACACGGGCACACAATCATCCTCTGTGGCTCCCGGATACACCGTAGATTCGTAAATTACAATATCATTTTTTTGAAGAATCCTGCCCACCACTTCAGAAGCTTTAATTAAAGGCGTCAGCACCGGACGGTTGTTTTTATCTGTTGGTGTGGGTACGGTTACGATATAATAATTACATGCTGCCATAGCTGTATGATCCGTCGTCAAAAATAGTCCGTTTACGGAATCTTCTACACCATTTTCTTTCCTCACAACAGATTGCAAATTGGCATCATCTACCTCTAATGTAGCGTCTTTGCCTGCGTTAAGTTCATCCACACGTGCCCGATTGATATCAAATCCCACGACAGGATACTTTTTAGCAAACTCAACTGCCAATGGAAGGCCCACATAGCCCAATCCTATAATTCCTATCTTAATTTTTTTACTTGTTTCAATCATTTATATATTTTTTTCAATACGATGTGTTCCACTATTTTCACTAAAAGCCCATTACAAATTTTCGTAGGATCACTGCGTTTAACCCACATCCGGTTCGAGGAATAAATAATTGTTATATGTCATAAAATGTAAAGGGTTTAATATAGGATTAAAAATCCAAATGATCACAACTTCGACATGCCCTTCGGAACATATCGAAGAGCTGGGCCAAAGTTCGCTTATGAGCAGACTCATAATAGCTGCGCAAAGAAACTAAATTTTCACCAAATTCGGCTTAACTTTATGCTACATTTTAGTACATCAGGGTAATTTTTAGGTACTTAGCTTAAGGTGAATTCGATGTTTAACGTACTTTATATCAAGTTAATATACGTCATTGCGATGACGACGAAGGAGGAAGAAGCAATCTGTTTAAATATAAGGGGACCTCTAATAATTCATTCGCATCAAAATTTTATAGTGTTTTAAAGACAATGAAAATTTATGAAGCTTTATCGGGATAAGGCAAGAAAATTTGTCCCGAAAGCTTTCGGGATAAAACACTATGAAAACCCTGCGGGAACAAAGATAATAAACGAT
>SDBV01005327.1_pt1 | contig 18195 bp, 21 predicted proteins | sample 2277081 | NCBI WGS metagenome assembly SDBV01 (sample SAMN10402039, study PRJNA504765) | marine sediment metagenome | isolation source: marine sediment core GS10_PC15, 223 cmbsf | place: Arctic Ocean: Southern Knipovich Ridge | collected 2010 | reverse complement strand
GGGAAGACTCTCCGACGCGTGGGGAAGTCAATGAGTTTTTTGCCGGGGATCACAATCCGATCCTGGTCCAGGTTCCCCCTCTCGTTTATCACGGCTTCAAATGTATCGGCCGGGAAGAAGCGCTCGTGGTCAACGTCCCAACCGAAGTTTACTGCTATGACGAGCCGGACGAGTATCGGATCGATCCCTATGACAACGATATTCCTTACGATTGGTCGCTCAAAGAGGGTTGAGGACGCAAGGTTAGGGCCATGAAAGTCCTGGTTACAGGTGGCGCAGGATTTATCGGATCCAATTTCGTCCGCTATTTCTTGATGACCTATCCGGATGCGGAAGTGGTCAACTTCGACAAGTTGACCTATGCCGGCAATCTGGACAATCTGAAGGATATCGAGGGCGATGCCCGATACAGCTTCATCCAGGGGGACATCGCCGATCCCGAAGCCGTCGCCCGCGCTCTTCCCGGCGTGGAGGCCGTGTTCAATTTCGCGGCGGAAAGCCACGTTGACCGGAGCATCCTGGGCGCAACGGATTTCATCCGGACCAATGCCGAGGGGGTCTACATTGTTCTGTCCGAGGCAAGAAAAGCCGATGTCAAACGCGTGGTATGCGTGTCGACAGACGAGGTGTACGGCAGCATCGAGTCCGGCAGCTCCAAGGAAACCGATCCCATCGCCCCGCGAAACCCGTACTCGGCCGCCAAGGCGGGCGGCGATATGCAGGCGCTGGCGTTTTTCAACACACACAAATTCCCAGTGCTGGTTACCCGGGGCTCCAATACTTACGGACCCTATCAGTACCCGGAGAAACTTGCTTCTTTGTTCATCACCAACGCAATTGACGATGAGCCTCTTCCATTGTACGGAGACGGGCTCCAGATCCGAGACTGGCTTCACGTCGAGGATCATTGCCGGGGGATCGATGTTGTTTTCCGCGAGGGCCAACCCGGTGAGATTTACAACATCGATGGCGGGATGGAGCGAACCAACCTCGATGTCACGGAACGGATCCTCGAGTCGCTCGAGAAGGACAAAACGCTCATCCAGCATGTGGAGGACCGCCCCGGGCACGACCGGCGCTATTCCATGGATGCCGCCAAGCTCAAGAAACTGGGCTGGAAACCGGAAGTGGATTTTGAAAAGGGCCTGGCCGATACGGTGGAGTGGTATGTTCAGAACGAATGGTGGTGGCGCAAGATCAAGTCCGGTGAATTCCTTGAGTATTATCGCCAGAACTACGGAGATAGAGCACGGCTTGCCCGGTAAACACCTTCTGGTTTCGCCGCGTCCATTATTATGAGCTCTGAATCTGAAAAACCCAATTCCAAGAATAACAATGCAGGAAGCCCGCCGCCCCAGTCGCGTTTCTCTGCGGCTACTGCATGGCGTTGGGTATCCCTCGCATTCCCCCTGGTCTGCATCGCGCTGAGCTGGGGGCAACCGTCAACCGCGCTGCTCTATCTGGGCATCGTGCTCATGATGGGCACTCTCGCCTATTGGGCCGTACAGGGGGACCTGGTGTGGGGTCTCCAGGCAATCCTCTTTTGGACTTTTCTTGCCATTACGGACAAGATGGCGGGCTTTGCCGAGCCCTTCAAGGTCGTCATCTTTGAACTGCTAACCATCGAACTAGCCATCTTCTTCGTCATTTTCCTGTTCACCGTCAAGAAGGCGATTCGATTCGAAGCGAGTCAACTGCTCCCTCTATTGATTCCTCTGGCCATACTGGTGTCCTTGGGATTCGCGACAGACACTTCGCGATCTTGGGAAAGCCTGCGTGTAGCCATGTGCGGGGTGATCTTGTTCTGGATCGCTTCCACCGTCTGCATTCGGCCCACCGATGTGGGAAGGGTGGCCGGCTCCGTTGTGGCGGCTGCGCTTATTTCGGCTGTGTTCAGGGTGGGAGAGCTGTTCGAACTCTGGGCAACATCCCTGGCCGGTGTTCCAGAATCCGTGTTGTTCGCGAGTATTGGGCAGGGGGAGACCGGTCTCGTCTGTTTTGGAGTAGCGGCGGTTTACCTGGCGACCCGCGTGGGTATCCTTCGCGAGCGAAAGTCGATGGTTGCATTGTTACTCTTGATAATCCTTCTGATTCCTTTCCCTCGAGTGGTCCCCCCGTATTCCTTCACTTCGGGAATCGTACTCCTGTGCGCTATCCTTCTGACCGCGCTTGGCATCGGAAAACTGAAGAAGATCTCCTCCGGGTTCGGTAATCCTCTCCTTCCGATCGTCGCTGCGGCCGTTGTGATCGGCATTGGATTGGCGTTGATCTTGGTGCCGCACCAGGGGGGAGCCTTCTCTGCGGGTCTTTTCGGAAAAGGGGCCGGAAACTTCCCAATCATAGCGGGAATGGAGACCATTTCTCTCTCCGATAAGGGCGGCATAGCTGGAATCATCCCTCCCGACGTGGGTCACCCCCTGTTCTGGAGCCGTCTTCTCGTGGAAACCGGCTGGCTCGGGGTTGCGGCATGGATCATCGTCTGGGGAGTCCTGCTTCTGATGCTTTTCCGGCATTGGTCTGCTGAGGACGACACGCAGCGGGTCGCAAAAAGCGGCGTCGCTCTGGTCTTGACAGTACTGCTTTTGATGGGACTGTCTCGCGGAAACCTCATCTCGACCGTTCCTGTCGCCCTTATCTTCACGATGGGGGGACTGGCTGTGGCATTGAGAGGTTCCCGATCAGAGACGACGAACACAGCGGTAGAGAGGAAGGGAGCCTTAACCCGTTTTGTCCCTGTGGCGGCTGTTGGGATCTTGGGACTTTGGATTCTTCCAGCGGCCGTGATGTCCTTTCTGAGCGGAGTGAACTATACGCAAGCCATCACGCGGCGCCAAGCCGGAAATTTCGACGCGGCGCTCCAGAGATTCCAGTATTGCCTCAATCTGAATCCGTCTTCGGCGGAGGCCAGGGTGGGGAGAGCCTCCATCTGGGCCGAGCAGGGGGAATATCAAGCCGCCTTGCAGGATCTCGATGAGGCCCTCAGCATCAATCCAGCCTTTCCCGAAGCCCATCACCTCTATGCCCAGGTGCTCGCGCAGCAGGGAATCTATGACTCACGGGCCGTGCAGCACGCTCGGAAGGCGGCCGTCATCAGCTGGGCGCATCCCGAGCCGCACCGATTTCTTGCTGAGATTCTTGATCTGCAGGGAAAGCCGGAGGCAGCGATCTTCTATTTGGATTCGGTAGCCGATGGGTTGAGCGACCTCCAGATTTACTTCAAGTTGGCGATACTAAACCGCGACCAGGAAGAGTACGAAAAAGCCTCCGAGGCCTTCAAAAACGCCCTCGACCTCTCACCGGATAATCCCCAGGTGCTGCTTCCCTTCGGAGTCATGCTTCTCGAACATTTGAATGACGACATGGGAATTCTCTCTCTAGAGCGGGGTTTCGCAATCCTGCAATCCCAGGGCTTACAGCCGCCGACGGAGTTTCTGACCGAGGCTTATCCGCTCATGACAGAATTCGCCCTCGCGGAGGGGAGCCTTACCCTGGCCTCGAAGTATTGCACCGAATTGTCGGGGATTGCTCCGACCAGCCCCGTCGTCAAGGAATTGGCCCTGGAAATCGACAACGCCTGGCGAGCCGATCCCTCAAAAGTAAAAGAAGACGAGTTATCTGTTTTTCATCGCAATCAGGGCATTCCTCTATTCGAAGCCGGCTACCGCAACCAGGCTCGCGAGCATTTCGAAGAGGTCCTGAGAATCGAGGCTCCTCGGAGGGAAAGCCCGGACTCTGACCCCAGGCTCCTCAGGGACGCCTATTTCTACGTAGGATTCATCCTCTATTTGGATCGGGAATTGGAGCAGGCCTACAACTACTTCAATATCGCGGACGAGATACAACCGGGGAACTACTATACTTTACTGCGCCTGGGGACGGTAGCGTATGAACTTGGAAGGTATGGCATCGCGCTGGATGCTTTCCAGAAGGCCTATAAGGTTGAGAGTTCCGACCCCACCCTGCCGCCCGATCCCAATCTTCCGGGCATGATCGACCAACTCCGGAAAACGCTCAGTGGCTGACGGCCCGTTGCGTCTGGCCGTTGCCTCCCTGGCACTCCCCCTCTGTCGCCTGTGAACTTCCGTTGACATCCGCGCGATGGAAAAGTATCATTCCGCCGATTCCTGTTCACAAGGTCAGATATGACCGTTGTGGCGAGCCTTCGGGCAGTCGGCGTGCCCGACAGTAATGCCTGGCTGTTCAGGAACGAGAGGCCGCATCCGATTTTGGATCGAGCCCTCTTCAAATACGAGACGAGATTCCCATAAGGAGGAGGAAATAAAATGGCGAATGAGATTGAAGTAGGTCAGGAAGCCCCCAATTTCACACTCAAGAATCAGGACTCCAACGAGGTGAAGCTCTCGGACTACCGGGGGAAGAAAAATGTCGTGCTGGCCTTTTATCCGTTCGATTGGAGCCCGGTTTGCACCAATGAGAACTGCGCTATCACCGGCGACATCGAGAAGTTCGATGGCAAGGACACGGTTGTTTTCGGGATCAGCGCCGACAGCACCTGGTCTCACAAGGCTTGGCAGGAGAAGCTGGGCCTCAAGCACGACCTGCTCAGCGACCTGAAACGGGAGGTCATCCAGCAATATGGTCTTTATCTGGAGGATTTCAACTGCAGCAAGCGAGCCACCGTGGTTGTGGATAAAGAAGGAAAGGTGAGCTTCAAGAAAGTCCAGGAAATCCGCCAGGAGCGAAGTAACCAGGAGATCATCGATTCCATTGCGGGTTAGCGGCGGATGACTGTTGACATGCCTTCGCTGAATATGCTAATATCCGGAATCACCGAGAGGAGAGTTGCATTAGGCTAGAAAATATTAGATCCCAATCGTTTTGCAAAGCAGAAGCTATCACTTCTCGCCTTGGGGCGCCGAAAATCATGGGCTGCCCGCAGGGCTTCGGGTTAACCTCGAAGGGAATTGTCTATTGAAGAGATGGCTTATGCCATCTCTTTTTTATTGGCAGCGTACGCAATTTGGTGGGGAACCTGCCGACGGGAAAATCCATTCCACATTCCGCAGTAGCGGAACAAGGTGGAATGTGCAAGACAGGGAACCCCTAAAGAGTTTCAGGAGGTGATTTCGTATAGCAAGATTGATGGCACGAGTTAATCGACAGATTCACGCTCGTTCCGTACGAGTGATCAGCAGCAGCGGCAATCAGGAAGGCATCATGACCGTGGAGGAGGGTCTTCGCTTAGCCGAGTCTGAGGACCTGGACCTTGTCGAGGTGGCCCCCAAAGCGGATCCGCCTGTCTGCCGTATTATGGACTACGGCAAATACAAGTACGAGCAGAACAAGCGCGCTCGCCAGTCCAGGAAGGGCCAGCATGCGATTCAAGTGAAAGAGATTCGGATGCGGCCGAAAATCGACGATCACGACTACCGGTTCAAGCTGGAGCACGTCAAGCGTTTTCTCGGCGAAGGACACAAGGTCAAGTTGCTCGTCACGTTCAGGGGCCGGGAAATGGCCCATACCGAATTTGGCCGGAGACTTCTCACCCGGGTTGTAGAAGAAACCCAGGAAGTTGCAAAGGTCGAACTCACGCCCAAAATGGAAGGCCGCAGTCTGGTCCTCATATTGAGCCCCGGGGTCTCATCTTCCTGAAGTCGCTGCACCGAGACTGGGGAAAAGAACTCCCTTTGCCGATTGCTCTTCCAGTTCATCCTCCTGGCCGTGTTGCCTCTAACCGGCCAGCGCCGGGCTTTTCCAATGCGGGCGATTATTCTCAGCCTGGAGGGGAGAGGATTCTGTGGAGTCGTCGAAGGGTTCGGATTCATCAATTCTTCATCCACCCCCGATTCGAATAACACGATCGGCCGATTGACTCATTTCAAACCTTGATGCCGTCAGAAACCGACTTCGGATGTCTGATCACGTGAGTTTTGTCGCGAGAGGCTCTCGAATCCGCATCCGTTGATTCCGAGAAGGACATGGGAGAAAGATCAAATGCCTAAGATGAAAACACACCGCGGCGCTGCCAAGCGTTTCAAGCGGACAGCCCGGGGAAAAATCAAAAGGCGCCGGGCCTCTAGTTCGCACCTGCTGACGAAAAAATCTTCGAAGCGGCGGAGATTGTTGCGTCAGTGGGAATTAGTGCACCCCTCCGATATGAGGAGGATTAGTCCGATCATTCCTTGATTGGCGAATAGAAATCCTGGCGCCTTCTCTCATGCGACCCCTCCAGGCGCGCAGAGAGAAGTGGGCTGATGAGGGAAAGGATGTGATCTCATGCCAAGAGCAAAAAACGCACCGGCTTCTCGCCGGAGGAGAAAGCGTGTCCTGAAGGAAGCTAAAGGCTTCCGGGGTGCGAGGAGCAAACTCTTCCGGATAGCCAACGACGCGGTAAACAAGGCCGGCAATTATGCCTATCGGGACCGACGGGTTCGAAAGCGCGACTTCCGCCGGCTTTGGATTGCCCGAATCAACGCAGCGGCCCGACTGAATGGTCTTTCCTACAGCAAGTTTATGGACGGGCTGAAGAAGGCCGAGATCGACGTGAACCGAAAATCTCTCGCCGAATTGGCGGTTTCCGACATGGAATCCTTCGCTTATCTGGTGGGGAAAGCCAGGGCAGCCCTGTCCGGTTAATCCATGCAAATCTTTCCGGCAATCGACCTGAAAGGCGGGAAATGTGTTCGCCTTCGGCAAGGCGATCCGGAACGGGAAACAGCTTTCTCGGATCGCCCCGATGAAGTAGCGAAGGAATGGATCCGCCAGGGCGCCGAATGGATTCATGTCGTCGATCTCGACGGCGCAATTTCCGACTTGCCACAAAACCTCCGTACCGTGGAGGCAATCATTCGCACCGGCGCTCAAGTGCAATTCGGTGGAGGCGTCCGGTCGATGGAGATCCTCGAACAGATCTGCTCCCTGGGGGCTTCTCGGGTTGTCCTGGGCACGGCGGCTGTGCGGGATCCCGGTTTTCTGGCTTCCGCATTGGATCGGTATGGAGACCGGATCGCCGTCGGTATCGATGCCCGCCAAGGCCGGGTCGCCATCCGCGGTTGGGCGGAAACCACCGAATCCCGCGCCGTGGACCTGGGGGAAAAAGTCCAGGCCATGGGCGTCTCTCGTTTCATCTACACGGATATTGAACGGGATGGCATGATGAGCGGGGTCAACCTGGAATCCCTGCGGAACTTCGCTCAAAACGTCGACGTTCCCGTCACAGCTTCGGGCGGGGTATCGACCCTTCACGACATCCGGGCCGTTGGAAGGTTGGCTGAATTCGGCGTGGATGCCATTATTGTGGGCAGAGCGCTCTATGAGGGCGCTTTCACCCTGCAACAGGCCATCGACGAAGCCTCTCTGATTTCCACCTGAGCGAGAGGGGAGAGGATATCTTGGATAAGCTGGTCATCGCGGGAGTAGGGCTGATCGGTGGTTCCATCGGCCTCGCGGCGAAGAAAAGAAATGCCGCCCGGCAAGTCGTCGGGACCGGCAGGCGCAAAGAAACCCTTGAAGCCGCACGCGCCATGGGTTGTATCGATGACTGGTCCCTTTCAGTAGAGGAAGCCGCCGACGGGGCCGACCTCGCTGTTGTCTGCACCACAGTGTCCACGATACCCGAGTGGGCGGCCAAGCTGGCCCGATCCATTCGTGACGATGCCGTGCTGACGGATGTGGGCAGCACGAAGGGAGTCCTGGTCCGGAAGGTCGAAAAAGCCATTCCCTCGCCTTCCCGGTTCGTGGGCAGCCACCCTATCGCAGGCTCGGAAAAGGCAAGCGCCGCCCACGCCCGGGCGGATTTATTCGAGAATCGCCTGACAATCCTGACCCCGACCGACCATACTTCTTCCAAGACAATCGACCGCGTGGAGGCGTTTTGGAGGGCCCTCGGGAGCCGTACGATGCGGACCGACCCGGAGACCCACGACGAGTTGATGGCCGCTTGCAGCCACCTCCCACACCTGGTTGCGGCCCTGGTCGCTAATCGGGTCGCTGATATTCCTCCCATTGACTCTTCCCCCGTCGTGGGGAACGGCTTCAAAGATGTGACACGGATCGCGATGGGGTCTCCCGAGGTATGGGTGGATATCCTCTTCGACAACCGCGAGGCCATCCTGAAAGAACTGTCCGCCATGGGGCAGTCAATCGAAGGGCTGTCGGAAGCGTTGGAGACCTCCGACCGGGACGGCCTTCTCCAATTCCTCGAGCAAGCTCGCTCATTTCGTGCCCGTCTGGATGAACCGGAACAAGGAGGGGAGAGGTCTTGACCGGACGCTTCATCACCTTTGAGGGGATTGAAGGGTGCGGCAAAACCACACAAGCCCGCCTTCTCGCTCAGAAACTGCGCGATCTGGGGCTGTCGGTTGTTCTTACCCGGGAACCAGGGGGGACGCCAATCGCAGAGCGAATTCGAGAAGTCCTTCTCGACAGCAACAACACCGAAATGGCTGATGAGACGGAGATGTTCCTTTATCTCGCCTCTCGTGCACAACATGCTGCTGAGCGGGTCCTCCCGGCGCTGACCCGTGGCGACTGGGTGATCTGTGACCGATTCGGAGACTCCACGGTCTGTTATCAGGGTTGGGGCGGCGGCCTGGATATCGAGTTGATCCACTCTCTCAACCGCGTTGCCACTCAAGACCGGGAGCCGGACATGACATTCGTGCTCGACATCGACGTTGAGACGGGACTTCTCCGGGCTCGGGGCTCCGACGCGGCAGGGGATCGGATGGAACAGAAAGCCATCGAATACCACCAGAAGGTTCGGGAAGGTTTCCTCGATTTGGCCCGAACCGCCCCCGACCGGGTCAAGATCATCGACGGGCGGAGAGAGGTGGAAGAGATCGCCGAGGAGATTTTCCGCCTCGTGAAACCCCTCATCCCAGCGGAGACAACAGAGCGACATGGGCTTTGATTCCATCCGAGATCAGGATGACGCCATCGGCATGATTCGCCGCGCCCTCAATGAGGGACGGCTCCCTCACGCCTATCTCTTCATCGGGCCCTCCAGCGTCGGCAGGCAGAAATGCGCCCTGGCTCTTGCCCAGGTCCTCAATTGCGAAAAAGGCCGAGACGACGCGTGTGGGTCCTGCCGTTCCTGCAGATGGATCGACCGGGGAGAGCATCCCGACGTAAAGCTCCTGGGACCGTCTCAGGCCTCCCGGCAGATTTCCACCCAGGCGATGGGACGTTTACTGGCGACGGTGTATGAAAAACCCTATGCGGGCCGGTGGAAGGTGTACATTCTCCTTGAAGCCGACAGGATGCATCCAAACGCTGCCAACCGGTTCCTGAAAACGCTCGAAGAACCGCCTCCCGCCACCCTGTTCATCTTGGTTGCACCTCACTCGGGTTCCGTGTTGCCGACCATCCGTTCCCGCTGCCAGCCGCTCAGATTCCGGCCGTTGAAGAGCGAAACCGTCGAAGCGATCCTCAAGGACCAGTACGATTTCGAGCCGGAGGAGGCCTCGCGATTCGCCCAAAGGGCCGCAGGGCAGGTTCAGCGCGCCGTTCAACTCCGTGACAGTGGAACACTCGAGTTCGTGGCTGACACGCTTCGTGCGCTTCGCGAGGGAGAGGACCCGTTCACACTCGGGGAGACGGTCGTCCGGCGTCTGGAAAGCCGCCAGAAGGAATTCGAGCGGCAGGATCCGGGGTCAAAAGGAGCGAGCCACTCCTCGCCGGATATCGCTGACGGCGTCTCGGAGGAGGCCAAGGCCCGGGTCCAGGCGTTTTACCGGGAGGAAACCGTAGAGCATCTCCGGATGCTGCTTGAATGGTACCGCGACGCCTACATGCTCGCCTCATTGGAAAGCCAATCGGTTCTTCGTTATCCTGACCTTCAGGATTCAGGTGTTCAAGGGGGGACGCCGGGTCACTCCCGACGGCTGCTTTCCGGACTCCGGCGAATCGAAGATGCCCTGGTCCAGATTGACCGAAACCTGCCGCCCAAACGCGTTTTTTCCAATTTATTCCTCCAATTGCGACAGTTGTCATTTCAGTCGTAGATTTGCGGCACAAATCTTGATAATATGGTTGCAATAGAGAGGTTAATTTGATCCCGATATGGCAGCATAGTTGCAAACAACAGTATTCGAAGGAGCTTCACGAAGGATTGGAGGTCAGGAAACGTCAGAACAGGATGACAATATGACACTCGTCTTGTCAGCCTGTCTGTTCAAGCAAGGTCGTTTGGCCGTTCAAGGATAAGCTCAAGCAGGAATTTCGGCCGGGGCCTTTGAAGATAGAGGAGAACAAGACCGTGCGTTTTGAAACCGTTCCAATCAAAGTTCGGCGTCCGGGCCAGATTTACTTTATCGAAGACCGAGGGGTAGGCCTGGAGGGGGGCGACTTCTGCGTGGTCAGGACCGAACGCGGAGTCGAGATAGGCGAGGTCTTGTTCTGCGCCTCGTGCCTCAAGAAAAGAGACGATTCAGGCGTACGCCTGCTCCGCAAAGCGACGGGCAAGGACCTGGCTCAATTCTCCAAGCTCCAGGAAGAGGAGAAAGACGCCTTCCAGACCGGCAGGCAGAAGATTGAGTTCTTCGAGCTCCCTATGAAACTTGTCAGGGTAGAGTACACTTTGGACTGTGCCCGATTGACCTTCTACTTCACTGCCGACAATCGCGTCGATTTCAGGGACCTGGTCAGGGAATTGGCCCGGATCTTCCGGACGCGCATCGAGATTCGGCAGATCGGCGTCCGCGACGAGGCCCGGATGCTCGGCGGCGTCGGCAGTTGTGGCCGCGAGCTCTGCTGCTGCACCTTCCTCACGAAGTTCCACCCTGTGTCTATCCGCATGGCGAAACGGCAGAATCTGGCTCTGAATCCCGAGAAGATATCGGGTCAATGCGGCCGCTTGAAGTGTTGCCTCCGCTTCGAAGAAGGCGAATATCGCTCCGGAGGGCATTTCGCAAACACGTCCTTCTCTCTTCACCGCTCGGACACGCCCGATTCCGGGTCAACGCCCGACTCTCATGACGGCGAAGACTCAAGAACGGACAAGCCCGGCGAGGAAATCTTCGTCGCCCGCGAGCTTTCCTCTCCTCCCAAAAGGAAGTAGAATTGACCCGATAGTCCCGCCTGATTGGCGCGCCTGCATGTCGGGAATGTGCCATTCCGGCCCACTCTCAATGCCGGCTCACAGGGACACGCGGCTTATGCTCACTTACGATTGATTTCTTGCTCTCATGAACGCAGCCTTCGATTCCCACACCCATCTTCAGTTTTCCGAGTTCAATGAGGACCGGGATAAGGTTATTGAGCGTGCTGCCGAGGCGGGTGTGTCCCACATGATAATTGTCGGAATCGACCCGGAAAGCTGCCGCCGGGCGCTCGAACTGGCCGAACAACACGACAGCCTGTTCGCTGCCATTGGTTCGCATCCCTACGAGGCCGACCATCTGACGGATGAGATTCTGGCGGGGATCCGGGATATGCTCCAGCACCCCAAGGCGATCGCCCTCGGGGAGATCGGGCTGGATTACTTCCGTGAATACTCGACCCGGGAAAACCAGAGGGCAGCCTTGCATCGCTTACTCGAGCTTGCTGAAGAAACCGCCCTTCCCGTCATTATCCACAACCGAAATGCCGACAACGACCTTGCCGATATTCTATCTTCACATGCCGAATCACTACGGGGAGGAATCCTACACTGTTTCGCTGGGAACCCCGAACTGATCGAAGCCGCCGATCGCTGGGACTTCCATATCTCCTTCACCGGGAACATAACATTTCCGAAGGCGAATGAGCTTCGAGACGCGGCCAGGAAAATTTCCCTTGACAAATTGCTGATTGAAACGGATTCTCCTTACTTGGCCCCTCAGAAATGGCGGGGGAAACGGTGCGAACCCGCCTACGTCGTCGAGGTGGCCCGGACCATCGCGGATGTGAAGGGATTGTCCTTCGAAGAAGTCGCGGAGACCACAACCTCCAATGCCAGAAACTTATTCGGACTCGGATAACGGAGAGGGAACCGACCAGGAAACGCCTCTCCGGTTACAGCTCGATTCCTATGAAGGGCCCCTCGACCTGCTGCTGCAACTGGTGCGGCAGAACGAGGTGGACATTTACGACATTCCTATCGCGCAGATCGCTGACCAGTACCTGGAGATTGTCAACCAGATACAGGAGCAGGATATCGAGGTCGGCGGCGAATTCCTCCAGATGGCCGCGATGCTGATCAAAATCAAGTCCAGAATGCTTGTCCCCGGCGACGTTGAAGATGAGGACGAAGAGGAGGAGGAAGGGGAGGACCCCCGCTGGGAGCTCGTCGAGAAACTGATCGAGTATCAGAAATTCAAGGAGGTCGCGGACACGCTGGCCCGATACGAAGGAGACGCCGGCGAGCTCTTTACCCGGTTTTTCCCGGGGGAGGAGGTTCCCCCCGAAGATCGATTCCTGGAGGTCGGGCTCCACGAGCTTTTGACGGCCTTCAGGTCCGTGTTGGATGTGGCGACACGCCAGGGCCTGATGGAGATGGTCGACGAGGAGGTCACCGTCGAATCGAAGATGGAGGAAATAACCGCGCGTCTCGAGCAAAATGAAAGCCTGTTGCTCGATGAATTGGTCAAAAATGTTCTGAGCCGGATGGAAATCGTCGCCACCTTCCTGGCTTTGTTGGAGCTGATCCGGCTCCACCGCCTCCAGGTCCGTCAATCTCAGAATCGGGGCCCCATCCGACTATTTCGCGTCGACTCGTCCTGACATCACCCCGGTCGGTCGATTCCGATGCGTCCCAGGCGGAATCATTGAAACCTCGACGTTCTCAGAAACCCCCACATCTCGAACTCGGCCGCAAGGGAGAGCGCATCGCGGCCCGGAAACTCCGCCGTGAGGGCTACCGCATTATCGATCGCAACGTCCGTTTTAAATTTGGCGAGATAGACATTGTGGCCCAGGAAGGAGGGGACTGGGTCTTTATCGAGGTCAAGACCCTTTCGAGCATTGAATTCATTGTGCCGGAAGAACAAGTACGCAGGGAGAAGCAACTGCGGATCGCCAAATCGGCCCAGGCATATCTGCGCCGGCAAGACTGCGAAGGCGATCCCTACCGATTCGACATCGTCTCCGTTGTCGTCCCTTCCGGATGGTTCAAACGGCCGCGCACACGGATCATTCGCGAAGCGTTTCCGTCACCCCTCCGCCGATGAAGCCCGGCGAATCCTTCTCAGGACATCCGCGACCTCACTGATCTGTTCTGGTGACAGTTCTTGAATCCTCTGCGTTGAGCTGATTCCGATCCTCGACAATCCGTGTTCGAACTCGTCTGATCCCCCCTCAGGAATCAGCGACGAAAGGGAATTCCGCAGCATTTTGCGCCTCTTCTGAAAGGCCGCTCGGGCGACCTGGAAGAAAAAGGCCCTGTCTTCTTTCTGTACGCAGATCTCCTTCCGGCGCTCCATCTTCACAACGGCCGCATCGACGTCGGGCGAAGGCCGAAATACGCAGCGAGACACATCCCAAACCTTGTCGCACCGGCAGTACAACTGGCACGACACCGACAGGAGGCTGTAATCCCGGCCGCCGGGCTGTGCCACGATCCGTTCCGCGACTTCCTTCTGCACCAACACGGCGACAAGGCAAAAAGGAATCGGGCTTTCGAGAAAGAGGTGAATTACCGGCGAGGTAATGTAGAACGGCAGGTTGGAGACCATTTTGTGACGGCCCGGACCCGGAAGGAACTCCTTGATCACTTCTTCGATCGGGTGATTCAGGATGTCCGCACGCCGGATGACGACATTGCTTCGATCCTGAAGCCGTTCCTCGAGCGGCGGAATCAGGCGGGGATCGATTTCGACCGCCAGCACTTTTCTGGCCCGATCCGCGAGAACCGCAGTCAAGTCTCCAAGCCCGGGACCGACTTCAATCACCAGGTCATCGGAACCCACCTCCGCGATTTCCGCCATCTTCCGATTTAGATTCGGATCGAGCAGCAGGTTCTGGCCGAGACTCTTCCGCAGTCGGATTTGATGCTTGCGTAAGAGTTCGGCCGACGACAGAGGCATAATGGGGGAGAGGCGATGCGCCTATTTGGGACCTTCCGGCCCGGAAAGGTGGGGAGCCAGAAGCGCCTTGAGCCGGTCCGGATTCATTCGTGTTAGATGCTTCCCGTTTATTTCGACGCACGGCCCCTCTTCGCAATGGTCCGTGCATGTCGAGGTCGTCAAAAAGAACCGGTTATCCTTTGTCGTTTCCCCGACCCGAATGCCCAGCAATTTACGACAAGCTGTCACAAGGTCCTGACACCAATTCATCGTGCAGCTCTGACCCGAGCAGATCGATATGATATTTCCCGCCTCAAGTATCGGTATCTCTTGACTCACAATCCCATTCTTTATCTATATCTATCGACAATTGTCGTTGTTCTTATTTACCGCGTCAGCAATACCGGACAAGGCACCTGGTTCAGCACCCGCTCCGTCGTGCTCCCCAGGATCCATTCACGAACCCTGGAATGACCGTACGCGCCCATCACGACAATATCCGCACCGATCTCTTTGGCGAACTCCGGGATGACGGTGTCCGGATCTCCACCGCGAATCTCCATCGAGAAATTGACCTTGTGCTCGCACAGATACTGCCTCGCCTCCCGGCAAACCTTCTCCCGCGTTTCTTCCTCGTCGAAAACGGACAGGACCTGGACTTCCGCTTCCCATTGCCCGGCCAGCAGAGCCCCGACCGACATCGCATTGCGCGCGTGCTGGCTCCCGTCGTAGGCCAGAAGCAGCTTGCGAAGTTCCCTCAGTTTCTCCGCGGTCAGAAGCATCGGTTTTTCCGAGCGGCGGACGACCCGTTCGACCGTTGAGCCGAGCGCGTCGTCCGAATACTTCGCGTTCTCACCCTTCTTTCCAATGACCACCAGATCGGCCAGCTCCGCCTCATCACAGATTTTCGACACGACGGTTCCTGTCAACAGTTTTGTCTCGAACGGAACGCCTGCTTTTTCACACTCGCTGCTGAAGCTATCCAGGCATACTTTTCCCCGCTCTTCCAGCGCCTGGCTGACGCTGGACTGGTAGTCGGAATACGGCACAAATCCCATCGAGGAGGAAAGATCTCTCAGAAAAGGGCCCTCCAGAAGCCGGATGTCGACGACATGCAGGCCGTGCAAAGTGGAGCCGCATCGCTTGGCCATTTCGATCGCCGTTTCCACAGCGCTGCGCGAGTAATCGGAACCATCGACCGGGACCAGCAAAGTCTCAAACATGACCGACTATCCTTGACACTGTTTGATTGCCCACTGTGCGAAATTCTTCACCAGTTGAAGCCCCACTTTCTGGCTCTTCTCCGGGTGGAACTGTGTAGCCATTACATTTTCTTTCACGATCACCGACGCAAACCGCGTCCCGTATTCAGTCCACCCGACGACGACGTCCGCGTCCTGAGGCGCGGCATAGTACGAGTGTACGAAATAGAAACTCGAGCCCCTGGGAATCGAATTCCATAGGGGAGACCCATTCCCCTCGACCGCGTGATCTATCTGGTTCCAGCCCATGTGAGGAATCTTGAGGCGCTCTTCCGTTCGTTCGAATCGCTTCACTTCCCCGCGCAGTATTCCGAGGCCGGCTGCGCCGGGGTTTTCCTCGCTCCGTTCGAAGAGGAGCTGCAGTCCCACGCAGATTCCCAGGAACGGTCGCCCGGATTCAATATGCTTACGTACCGGCTCGATCAAATCCCGTTCGCGCAGTCCCCGCATGCAGTCTCCAAAAGCCCCCACACCCGGAAGCACGAGGACCTGTGCGTCGGCGACCTCTCCCCGGTCGGCAGTCACCCTGGCGTCGAAGCCGATGCGCTCGAACGCCTTTTCGGCGCTGCGCAAGTTTCCTGAGCCGTAGTCAATTATCGTGATCATCATTGTCACTGCAAGGTTCTCAGTGCTCAGTTCTCAGTGCTCAGTTGGAACTTTTTTCCTCCCCCAATCGCCAATCGTCAATCGCCAATCGCCAATCAAAGAACGCCCTTGGTGGAAGGAACCACTCCATCGATTGCGGGATCGAGCCGTGTGGCCGCGTGAAGCGCCCGGGCAAAGGCCTTGAAACAGGCCTCCAGGCTATGGTGGGTGTTGGTCCCGTAATGGAGGAGGATATGCAAGGTCGATTGGCTGTGATTCGAGAATGCCTGAAAAAACTGCTTCGCCAAATCGGCCCCAAAACCGGACTCAGCCTGATTCTCCGGCGCAACATCGTATTTCAGATAAGGCCGCCGGCAGAAATCGATCGCCACGGTCGCCAGCGCTTCCTCCATGGGGACCGTCTCGCTCCCATAGCGGGACAGGCCGCGCCCCTCGCCGATCGCCTCCAAAAAGGCCTGTCCGAGGCAGATCCCGATATCTTCCACCGTGTGGTGGCAATCGATCTCAGTATCCCCCTCGGCGGACAACTCCAGACCGAACCGGCCGTGCGTCGCCACCTGGGCCAGCATGTGATCCAGGAAGGCAATAGGGGATTTCCCCGAAAACTCTCCGCGCCCATCCAAATCCAGCCGGATTCGAATACTCGTTTCCTTCGTCGCTCGATTAATTTCCGCAATCCGTTCCGCCATCGTTCCTTTTCTAAGCCCCCTGTAAGAAGAATTCAGTCAATGGGCACCCTGAGAACAATCCTATATGGGTCTCTTCACAATCGGGTGCCACTGGCGGCTTGTCCGCCAGTGCTCATTACCAACCAGTTTATCATATTGCAGGTCTCGGTCAAACTACCCGCATCGAAACGGTGGGAACCACCGCCGTAGAAGCGCTGGGACGAACTATCAATAGGGGAGAGTCTAGGGGCGCACGGCGTTGCGCCTTTTCGCGACTCTATTGAGCAGCCTGGTATATGGCAGGACGGTACTTTGGCTCGGGGATCGGCTTTCCTTCTTCGCGGGCCGTCTCGAGCCAGGCGGCTTTCGCCTTCTCAACTTCTTTCAGGGCCTCCTCCGGAGACGTCCCGAAAGCCGAACAACTCTCCAAATCGGGAATATCAGCGATATAGCCTTCATCTTCTGCGCTGTAAAAGATATTGATGTGATAATCCTTCACGAATCCTCTCCCAACTTCAGATTATACCGCTCGACCAGCCTGAGGAACTGGCGCACCTGATAGGGTTTCGCCTGTCCTTTGATCTCCTGCAGGTTCATCAACTCCCGGAGATCAGCATGAACGAATATGTGATGGCTTCCGCTGACACGTGCCTGTCGGAACCCGAAAGCCTCCACTAATGATACCATATCTCGAAACCGCAGGTTTCGAGACCCGGCCAATGCCTTTTCGAGCGTCTTTTGCGGCTTCATGATTTCGGATTCGAAGCCTCCTCCACAACCCCAATCTCCTCCTCCGTCAGCCCATTACGCCTTTGGCCGATGCGGGATCCGGGCTCAGGGTTTCGGGTTCAGAAACCCCGACCCCTAAACCCCAAATTCCAAACCCCGAATCCGGAACCCGGAACCCCAAATTTCAAACCCCAAACTCTAAGCCCCCTCCACGATCCGAATCTCCTCCTCCGTCAGGTCGTTAGGTAATCTGTGTCGAAGCTTTTCGCTATCATCTCGTTTAGGTGATCTGGTGGTGTGACGACGAGGATTTTTGGCTTCTTGAGAAGTGTCAGATACTCTACAGTAATTCTGACACCAGAGAAATGTCCGCCCTTAATCAGGCCGCGGCAATGCGCTATTCCCGCATCGTGCCTGGCCCAAATTCCAGAGGTATGTGGCGGTAACTCCACAAAGCCACGCACGTTTGGTTCAGGGGTAGAGGCATTCGCATCCAAACCAAATTCAGCCGGCCCTGCGTAGTCCAGAACAAACGAAACAAACGATCCGGCCGGAATCTTCGATTGTTCTCCTTTGGGAGTTTCAATGAGCATCTCGACCTTACGGAGAGTGACTGGGACGTGGGTCTTGTTGTGAATGGTTATACCTGATGTCCCTATTCCCTTGTCCACACCAGCCTTCCCTATTGATTCGACGATTTTGCTCTCCAGATCTTTATCACGATATCGTGCGTAACCCCATCCGAGTAGTGTCAAAGTTCCCGCGGTGATGATTCCAGATATTATCGGCGAGATAAATGACCACACACCTATCCAAATACTTGCGGAATTCACATCTGTCAACGTTGCGTGTCCTCCACCATCAAAATCTCCTCCTCTGTCAGCCCATAAAGCTCATACGCCAACTCGTCAACTTGATACCCAATAGAATTCTCATTGCCTGAGTACGCATACAGTAGAGATTACTCAAAGGCCAATAAGAGTACTA
>SDBV01005326.1_pt1 | contig 18196 bp, 10 predicted proteins | sample 2277081 | NCBI WGS metagenome assembly SDBV01 (sample SAMN10402039, study PRJNA504765) | marine sediment metagenome | isolation source: marine sediment core GS10_PC15, 223 cmbsf | place: Arctic Ocean: Southern Knipovich Ridge | collected 2010 | reverse complement strand
ACAACCGCATGTACCACAATGTCATTTACGATATGGGCCAAACCGGCTCGGCGTGGAAGTACAACGGCTTGGGTATGGTCATCGGCGGACAGGGCACGAACGGTTACGGCGACAATATCATCGTCAATAACATCATCTATAAGGGCTATCACGTGAATGGTCGGTGGTTCAGCGGTTTTCCGTCGACAACGATCGTCGGCTTCCACAGCGGCGCCGGGCCGGAGGACATCCTCCTGTACAACAACAACATCTATAACGGTACGTCTCCTGGTCCGACGGTGTTCGCCGACATCCACGACGGCCTCCACAACTCGTATACAGTCGCGACGTACGACGCCGCATTCCCTTCCTACTCCGGTGGGAACATTAGCCTCAACCCGATGATGCTAAACGCGCCCGGCTACGACGTGCATCTGTTTGGCGGCAGTCCTTGCATCGACGCTGGCAGGGCGCTTACGGCGACATCATCGGGTGGGTCCGGCACGAGCGTACCTATTGCGGACGCCACGTATTTTACGGATGGATTCGGGCTCATCCCGCCTGATGAGATACAGATCGGCCCGGAGGTGGTAAACATCGTCTCGGTCAACTACGGCACGAGCGTAATCACGATCGACCGGAGCATCTCGTGGACCAACGGCGCGCCGGTTTCATTGCCGTGGAACGGCTCGGCCCCGGACATCGGCATCTATGAATACAGCTCGCCCGCCTCTGTCGCTGGGCAGGAGGTGTTCTACAACGACTCGTACTTCGACGGCGACGACCCGGGTGCTAACACCAACGACGACGCGGCGATCGCTACGGACAAGACGGCGCTGCTGCCGGGCGGAACGGGAAGCTTCGCCAACTACACCAGCTACGGGCGCGGGATAAATGGTGTGATGATAGACATCGCTAACCTGGCTGGGGTCCCGACGGCGTCGGATTTTACCTTCAAGGTCGGGAACGACAACAGCCCCGCCGGCTGGTCTGCGGGCCCGGCGCCGATAAGCGTAACGGTTCGCAGCGGGGCCGGTGCGAGCGGCTCGGACCGCATAACGATCATCTGGGCCGACAACGCGATTCAAAAGCAATGGCTGCAAGTGACGGTTCTGGCGACGGCCAACACCGCCCTGCCAGCCCCCTACGTATTCTATTTCGGCAACGCCATCGGCGAGACGGGCAACTCACCGAGCGATGCTAAGGTAACACCGACTGATGAGGTCGGCGTCCGGAACAATCCGCACACGCTTGGGGTCAATCCCGCGACGATCACGGACGCTTACGATTTCAACCGCGACCGCAAGGTCGGCCCGACCGATGCAGTCATCTGCCGCAACAACGGGACAAGCTCGCCGACGGCTTTGCAATTGATCAGCCCGCCGGCACCGTAGGGATAGCCGCGTTGAGCGAATCCGCTCCTGCGGACTTGATGTTGGCTTCCACCGGACCAGACCATTCATGCTTTGAGCGAAACTGCCCGAACGGGCATCTTTGTCATTGAATTGGCGACGGCCTTGACGGAAACTATTCCTTCTGCGACACAACTACGGATCACAGTGGAAAGTAAGCTATTGGGAGCGATCAAAATGAGGATCAAAACGAACAAGATCTTTGTGGTGACGACTGTCGTTCTTATTGCGATGTTTTTGCTTTGTGAGGCAGTGTGGGCGGGTGAGTCGGCGACCGAGCAGGCAATTCGTGAAGAGCTGATTCGCCTAGGAGGCAGCGAAAGCCCGCACAAGAAGCAGGAGGTCAAACTGACCGAGGCGACGGTGAACATTCTCCCGTTTGAGATACCGAAGCAGTTCGAGAAGACTACCGACACGTATCCCGAGAGCGTCACGAACATCACGATCAAGAACGGGACGTATTATCGCGGCGACAAGCCGGTCTTCCTTATCGGTGTAGAATCGAGCGGGTATGAGGGCACTTGGCTGTGCAAGATGCTGGGCATTGACGTACAGCCGGTGCACAACCGTGTAAAGGCTGGCTACAGGGCGGCACTTAAGGTCACCGAGTCCAAAGGTCCCGACGGCCGGCCTATGCTTACGGTGGATTGCGATTCCCCTGATCCGTACGGCGATGCGCGGGTCCGCGAGATCCTGCTGGGCGGCACCCAGACGTGGTTCGATTATCACCTGACCATGTCAAGCTGGTATCCGCTACCGTATTTGAAGTACCGGTTCGACCCGCCGTTCTATACGCCACACCTGGATGGCTGGCGAAAGACATCCAGCCACTTCCTGGACGTGAACATGGACAACCCCCAGGCACGCCAGCATTACGTCAACATGATGCGCTGGGGCAGTCGGTACATCCGTAAGTACCCCGTCCTGTTTCACGAACTGGTCAATGAGGTCAGCTATATCAACCCCAACCCCACGAACGTGAAGAAATTCCAGGACGCCATGGTCACTAAGTTCGAAACGATCGAAAACGCCAACGCCGCCTGGGGAACCAAGTTCGAAAGCTTCTCTAAGATCATGCCGCCCGTCAACGTCTCCAGCGCCGGGATCTACAACAGCGAGTGGGGCGTGATTCCACACGGGAAGGACTTATCCAACAACCTGTGGGTCGACTGGATCAAGTTCATGCAGCAGGTAGCTGAGGAGATGTTCAAGGATCTGGTAAGCGAATACAAGGCGACCAACCCCGACGCTCTGTGCACATTTCAGACTCCGTACTACAGCGGCACGCACGCCCAGACGCCGGCGATGTGGAACAGGATCGTGGACACCTACGGCCAGGAGAGAGGGCTGAGGCTGATTAAGGTCGAGGCGGGGAAGGAGAGCTGGGACAGCGTCCGAGGGATGCTGGGCCAGGCTCTGTGCAGCGATATTGTAGACAAGGCTCTACCCGACAAACCCAGCTTCAATCAGGAGCCTGTCTGCGTGGGATATCCCCGGGATAAGTACATCATCGGCCCGGCCGGGATGAGGAGCTTCTTCTGGAACCAGGCCGTGCACGGTGCGGCTGGGTCTCTGATCTCCTACTATTACAGCCAGGGCACCAGCGGCGGGGGGAGAAGCACGTTTGATCCGCGGAGCATGCAGTTGACGGCCCTGAAGGAAATGCCTCGTGTCCGCAACGAGATCAACAACGTTGGCCAACTCGTCCTGCCGCGACCGCGGATAAAGGCAAGGGCGGCGATGATGTATTCCTACGAGTCCGCCCGTCCACTGAGGCCGGAGGACAAGAAAGGCCGACATCGCAGATGGATGGGGGAGGTATGTGATATCTACGGCCCAGCGCTGTTTTCGGGCGTCCCGCTTGCAGTGATCGACAACGACATGCTGCTGAATGACGATTTGTCTGCCTATAAGGTGCTGATCCTGGCGAGGGCCTTCCGCGTCAAGCCAGGCACGCTGGATGCGTTGCAGAGGTACGTCAGCGGCGGCGGTGTCCTTGTCGTCACCAGCGACGGCTTGCGAATCGACGACGATACGCACAAACCACTGGACGCATCGCAGCTTCTGGGCGGTAAGGTCGGACAGCCCGTCACCACCAAGCAGAAGATCACGTTCGGCGATCTTGGGATAGATCCGTGCGAAACTGCGGCGGTCTTGGCTTCGCCGTTGGACGGTGCGGACGATTTTTCAGTCGAGCTGCATGGTTTTGCCTTTACCCCCGAATCCGCTGAGGTTTTAGCTACGACTGGCGAGGGCGACGCCGCCCTTACGGTCAACACCGTTGGCTTGGGCAAGGTGTACTACATGGCTCGGGAGTTTGACGGTCCGGGCAAATGCCACCTGATGCAGTGGATCATGTCCCAAGCTGGCCAGACGCCGGACGTGGAAGCCGAGCTTACCGACGAGCTGACGACCAACTATGTCGAGACACATCTGTTCTCGACGGACATGCACCACGTCGTCTACGCGATGAACTGGGGCGGCGGGCCCAGGGAGGCCAGGCTGAAGGTCCGGGCGGATGTGATGGGAGATGAGTTCTTCGTGCGGAATCTCCGCACGCTGAAGTACATCAAACCGGACGGGACGGAGGGCAAAACTACCTGGACGACGGCGGACCTTCAGCAGGGAATACCGTGCCAGTTGCCGATGCACGATCCGATGGTCTTTGTTATTGATTGGGCTGAGACCGATCCTCTGGAACTGGCGGACTTATCGGAGGAACACAAGGACGTCCTCGATTGGATGTGGCGGGTAAGCCCGGACTCCGAGAAGCGCGTATTGCTCGATGTGATGTATTCGACCGAGGGGCGACTTCACGGTTACAAGATGCCGACGGCCGCCAAGCTGCTTGAGGATAGCGGGTTTAAGGTGGAATACCTAGTCAGCCCGCTCAGCAAGATGAAAGTGCGCACGGGCGAAGACGTTCGCGACGGGAAGCTGTCCGATTTCAACATCTACATCATCCCAGGAAGCTTTGGCGGCCGCGAGTTTCCAGAGGCCGATCGAGTGGCGATTAAAGAGTTCGTCGAAAATGGCGGGGGGTTGCTGTTCTGCAGCGTGCGAAACTGGCACGGCGGGCCGAACAAGAACAACCTGGTTCTTGAGCAATTCGGGATAGAAGTGCCGTTTACGTACATCTACGACGAACAGAACGCCCTGCATGATGAGCCGTTGTGGTTTACGGCCAACGACATCACCGAGCACGCGATCAGCCAGGGCGTCTCGCAGGTGTACGTCATGGGTGCCCGGCCGGTTGTCGGTGGCCAGGCGGTCGTCTCCACCGGACCCGGTACCTACACGGAGCACCCGTGGTTCGAGGGCGAACCGTGGAATCAGAAGCGTAAGGACGGTCCGGTGGCCGTGGTTGCCGCAGCCGAGTTCGGCAAGGGCCGGGTTGTTGCCATCGGGTCGGACTACCTGTTCCGCCCGGACGATCTGGAAAAATGCGATAATAAGAAACTGTTCGAAAACATCATCGAATGGCTTGCAGAGCCCACGGCCGCCCAGGCGGGCCCGAAGCGCAACTTCAGCAGCTACAACACGCTGCCGGAGGTTCCTCCGGCCGAACCACTCAAGACCGTCGCCCAGCTCTGGACGTTCGAAGAGGAGGCGGAGTTCAAGGCCGGGACCGTTGTCAGTGGTCTTGCCTACACCGGCAAGAAATGCATACGGGCAGATAATGTGGACGGCAGCTCGTACGATGCTTTGGTATCGACCGAGTGGGCCGGCGATGGCTGGTGCGTCATTCCCAAGGATCCGCACTTGAACTTTGCCTATTACACCCTGTTCCCATGTTCCGTGACGTTGTTGTTCGAGGCCTCCGAGCAGCCGGCCAAGTTTAGAACCGAACTTGCGGAATTGGGCAAGTGGACTTTCGTCTCCCTGCCGGTAAGCCAGTTCGAAGGCAGCGAGAATCTAACCGGCCAGCCGCTTGCGAACATCATGATTAAGCTGGGCGAGTCCGGGACGCAAATGGAAGTGTACATCGATGACCTTTCGGTCTCCGAGGGCCCGCTGGCGCCGCCCAGAGAAGATTGACGGCCAACAGGACGCAGAGCAAAGAAGCAATGCCCGAGCTGCCTTACCGGCTGGCTCGGGCATTTTGTTAGGTTTGATGGCGGCGAGACGGGGATTGCTGGTTTCTTAGGTCACTGCTCAAAGGCGTTCTGGGCATTCTGTTCGTGCGGACTTGTCTTGGGTGTGTCGGTCAGGGGCGATTGAAGCATTTCCTTGCCCGTAGGATTGCGCTATGCGTATAATCCACCTATGTTTGCTGAACGGGAGCGTATAGGGGGCGACAAGGCATCGTCCCCCAGCACAGACAAATGCGCTGGCATATCCGACCTGCCGCTTCGATGGGCGGTCCTTATAGCTGTGCTGATCACGACGGTTACCGCCGCTGCCTACATCAACACGTTTGAAAACCCGTTCATCCTCGATGATGAACGCAGCATTGTGGCAAATGAAGGGATTCGCCATCTGTGGCCGATATGGGACGTCCTTGCGATGCAGCCGCGGACTAGGCCTGTCGTGAACCTATCGCTTGCGGTCAACTACGCCATCAGCGGGCTGGAGGTCGGGAGTTACCACGCAGTGAACCTGCTCGTGCACGTCCTGGCCGGGATCGTGATGTTCGGTATCGTCCGCCGTTCGTTACTACGCGAACCGCTCGCGGAGCGTTTTGGGCGTGTCGCTGCGCCGCTGGCGATCGCTGTGGCGCTGATCTGGGCGGTCCATCCGCTTCAGACCTCGGCGGTGACATACATCATCCAGCGGGCCGAGTCGATGATGGGCTTGTTCTATCTGCTTACCCTCTACTGCGCGATCCGATCGCTGGACTCGGCCCGGCCCGGCCGGTGGTACGTTGCAGCCGCCATCTTCTGCGCGTTGGGTATGGGCTGTAAGCAAGTGATGGTCACAGCCCCGCTGATGGTGCTGCTGTATGATCGGACCTTTGCGGCCGGGTCGTTCAAACGGGCTCTGCGGCGGCGTTGGCCGCTGTACCTGGGCTTGGCGGCGACGTGGATGGTTCTGTTCCCGTCGTTTTTCCTCATGACCGGTCATAAGTCTGCGGGTTTCGGGATGAGGGCGACCGCTTGGCAGTACGGGGGGACGCAGTTCGGCGTAATCGTGCACTATCTGGACCTGGCATGCTGGCCGGCGTCACTGTGTCTGGACTACACCTGGGGGCTCGCCCGGACGATCAGGGAAATCCTCCAGCCGGCCATAGTGATTGTCGCTCTCGTTGCGCTGACGATCTGGGCGGTTCGCCGTCGCTCGGCGGCCGGATATGCGGGCGCATGGTTTTTCGTTATCCTGGCTCCAACCTCCAGCATCCTGCCCATCGCGGATTCCGCATTCGAGCATCGGATGTATCTGTCTCTTGCGGGTCTGGTGGCGCTGGTGGTCATAGGCGGATACCTTCTTGGCCGCTCCGTCCTGCGCAAATACGTACAGGCCGCCCAGAAGCGCAGACTGCTGGGCGGGGCCCTTTCGCTTGTGGCGGTTGCTGTTGTTGTCACAGCAGCGGGGGCAAAGACGTTCCTGCGGAATCAGGACTACAGTAGCAAGGAGAGGATGTGGACCGACGTAATACGCAAGCGCCCGAACAACTTCCGCGCGCTGCACAACCTTGGGAGCTACTGGAGTTTGCAGGGTGATTACGACAAGGCTGCAGAGCTATACAGGGACTCACTGAAGATCTGGCCGGACTACGCCGAGGCACATTATCACCTGGCTGAGATCCTGCGGTATCAAGGAGACGTCGATGAGGCCCTTCGCTACTACGAGCAAGCAGCCGACAATCGGGAGAACTTACAGAGCGATGCGGACTTCGCCAGTATCTGTGGGCACATCGGGCGGATACTCATAGGTAAGGGCCGGTACCGAGAGGCTATCTCCTACTATAAGCGGTCTCTCGAGGTAGTCCCCAACGACGCGACTGCCTATTCCAATCTGGGAATCATCTACTGCCGTCTCGGTGCGGCGGATCAAGCCATCAGGTATTGTCAAGAGGCGGTCCGCCTCGACCCTAACTTGCCGCAGGCGCATTACGGGCTGGGTGTGGCGTTGGCTCTTACAGGCAGAACGACCGATGGTATCAACCACTTTCAACAGGCGATTCGTCTCAAGGGCGATTACACAGAGGCCTATTTAGATCTGGGCAGCACCCTTGTGCGGCTCGGGCAGACCGAAACGGCGATTATCGCTTTTCAGCAAGTGATCCGCCTCCAACCCGACAAGGCCGAAGCATATTATAGGCTGGGCTTGCTGTTTTTTAGCACGAGGAAGTTCGCTGATGCAGCGGCGCACTTTCGCCGGGCCCTGCGGATCACCCCGGAGCTCCTGGCTGCCAAGAACAGCCTGGCGTGGGTTCTGGCGACCTGCCCTGATGCTGCGCTTCGCGACGGGGCGCAAGCAGTGGCGCTTAGTGAGCAGGTTTGTGAGGCTGACGGTTACAAGCGGGCGGAGCTGATCGATACATTGGCAGCGGCGTGCGCCGAGGCTGGCCTGTTCGACAAGGCCGTCAGTCAGGCCAAGCGTGCGCTGGAATTAGCGTCGTCCAGCGGCAATGAGCAGTTCGTCAGAGATATTCAGGCAAGGCTGAAGCTGTACGAAGCCGGTAAGGCCTACCACGAAGGCGAATGATTCTCTGCGTTCAGCGCAGAGGAGGATAAGTAAAATCTAATGGATTAGGGAGGTAAGAAGGTGCAGTCATTCATCGGATTGTGTTTGCTGTTGGGCATCGGGCACGTTCTTCGCATGCGGCTTCGTATCTTGCAGAAGCTGTACTTGCCCTCATGCATCATTGGCGGGATCGTGGGTGTGATCCTGATCCAAGGATTTGCAGGTTTAGGTTCGCCGATTCCGGATGCGTGGACGGCCTGGTGGTCCAAGCTGCCCGGGTTCCTGATCAACATTGTCTTTGCATGCTTGTTTCTGGGCGTCAGGCTTCCCAAATTCCGCACGCTGTGGCGCCGGGCGGGCCCGCAACTGGCATACGGGCAGGTCGTTGCGTGGGGCCAATACGTCGTGGGTGTGGGGTTGTTTCTGTTCGTGCTGAGCCGCTTTTGGGTTCACCTCCCGGCGATGTTTGGCGGCATCTTGCCCGTGGGCTTTGAGGGCGGCCACGGCACGGCCGGGGGGATGGGGCCTGTGTTTGAAAAACTCGGCTGGCCGGAGGGCAAGGACTTCGCTCTCGCCAGCGCCACGGCCGGAATCGTCAGCGCAATCGTGGTTGGGATGATCCTTATCAACTGGGCTGTGCGGCGGGGATACACCGTCCGCAGGGCCGCCCCGGCCGCTGTCCCTGAGAACGATTCCATCGCTGTCATTCCCGTCGATCGACGTCCCAGCGCCGGTAAGCTGACTGTATCAGCAGATGCGATTGAGTCGTTCTCCTTGCACTTGGTGATCGTTGGTGTAGCTGTAATGTTAGGGTATCTCATGCAGCAGGGCCTAAAGCAGCTGGGACTGTGGATTGGCAACGATACCTTCTTCAAGATCACCGACAGCTTCCCGATGTTCCCGCTGTGCATGGTTGGGGGGCTTATCGTTCAGATCTTCGAGGACAAGTTCGACAAGTACAATCTTGTAGATCTGGGTCTGATGCGCCGGATTCAAAACACGTCCCTGGATTTTCTGGTGGTTGCGGCGATCGCGACGATCAGCATCCAGTCGCTGACGGGTGGTATCACGCCGTTTCTGCTGTTGGTTGCCGCGGGGATTGCGTGGAACGTCTTTTGTGTGCTCGTGCTGGCCCGGCGGATGCTTCCGGATGCGTGGTTCGAGCGATCCATTGCCGAGCTGGGCCAGTCGATGGGCGTCACGGCTACGGGGTTGCTGCTGCTGCGAGTTGTGGACCCGGATTATGAATCGCCGGCGGCCGACGCTTTCGCCTCCAAACAGCTCCTGCACGAGCCGTTCCTTGGGGGCGGGCTTTGGACGTCCGCGGCCATTCCGCTACTGGCCGCCCAAGGTCCGCTTCCGGTGTTCCTGATCGCCTGCAGCGCGGTGCTGGTCTGGATTGTGATTATCGTCGTGAGCCGCCTTTTGCGGCGTACCTGATCGATGGCGGTAGGGGCGGTGCGATTTGTACAGTCTAAGGTGCGCCTCGATAACGACGGGTAGGTTCTTATCATCCGTCTCGGCCGCAATCCTTGCAGCCTTGTCCAGTGCCTGCATCGCCCGGTCGAATTGACCTGTTTCCGCGTAAGTGGCCCCCAGCGTAATCAACATCCTGGGCTGCTTGTCCGCAGTCAGTTGGCAGGCCCGCTCGGCCAGGCGGACCGCCTCCATCCCGTCGCGCAGAGCGGGGCTCGGGCTTGTGCTGAGTATCCAGGCGAGGTTGTTTAGCGCCGCAGCCCAGTCGGTGTTTAGCTTGATCGCACTTCGGTAATGGCGAATCGCTTCGGACGGGCGATTCGCCTTCGCCGCCAGTAACGCCAGGTGAAAGTGCGCCCTACCCTCGCCGGGATCAGCCAGAAGAGCTTCTTTGTACCGGTGCATCGCCTCTTGCGTCCTGCCAAGTCTTACCAGCGTCTGGGCGAGATTCATATGAGCTTCCACATAGCGAGGGTTTATCTCCGCCGCTTTGGCATAGTAGGCGATAGCTTGGGCGCCCTCCCCTTTTCGCTCTAAAGCTGCCCCGAGGTTATTGTGCGCGACGGGGTCGTTCGGCGCCAGCTTGAGGCCCGCCTTATAGGATGCAATCGCCCGATCGAACTTACCCAGCTTGACCAGCGCCAATCCCAGGTTGAAATGTCCCTTTGGGTAGGCGGGTTTGAGTCGCACAGTCTCGGCATAGTGGTCGGCCGCTTGGGCCATCTCGCCGCGCTCGGCGAGCAGGACGGCCAGGTTGTTATGAGCATCGGCGTAGTTGGGTTTGAGCGAAATGGCCTTGCGATAGGATGCTATTGCCTTATCGGCCCGGCCTTGTTCATCCTGCGCCACAGCCAAGCCGTAGTGCGCGCGAGCGTTGTCGGGTCTTTTGGCGGTTACGTCTTCCCACATACCCGTTGCACTGTAGTAGTCGCGATTGCGGTGAATCGTACCCCAGCCCAGTGCAACGATTGCTGTTGCGGTGAGTGCGAATCCGACCAGTCGCGCTGAAGTTTTGCTGGCGACTTTCGAGCGCAAGGATACATCTGCGAGGTACCTGATCGCTCTGTAACCGCAAGCAACGGACAGTGTGACGATCCCGGCCAGCGGAAGATACATGCGATGCTCGAAGGCGACGTCGGCGATGGGCATGATGCTGGAAGTGGGAGACAGGATCCCGAAGAACCACGCGCCCGCAAAGCCTACTGCCGGTCTTCGCCATAACGCCCAAAGTGTGACTGCCAAGAGGGCAAGGATCGCGAAAGCCTGTGGCGCAAGGTGAGCAAACTTTTTTGCGACGGGCCAGTCGTAGTCCAAGACAAGCTCGCTGGGCCAGAAGGCGAGCTTGATGTAGTGCAGGACGACGCCGAATTGTGTTGTGGTGTATTGGGTGGAGGTAATTCTTTCCATCGTAAAACCTGCCGTCTGAGCTGCCGGCGAGAGCCATAGCAACGCTGCTAGTACCACCCACGTCGCCGCCAGGGAGGGATGAAGACGCCAATGTGTGCGGACTGCGTCCTTGAACGAACCGGCTACAAATGTCCGGTCGTACAGTAGCACAATCAGCGGTGCGGTCACCATGACGGGTTTGGTGGCCATCCCGGCCGTGCATGTGAGGACCGACGCGGCGTACCACCAGCAGGGGCGATCCGAGCCGAACCCTCGGATCGCGCAATAAAGGCACAGCAGGTACAGCAGCCCCATCATGGCCTCAGCCCGCTGGATGATGTATGTGACGCCCTGTGTCTGGAGCGGATGGACCAACCAGATCAGTGCGCAGATAACTGCGATGTGGGCTGAGGCGCGGCCGAACTTCTCGTGCAAAGGCGCCGAGGTAAGTGTCCGCCGAACGACGCCGAACAGTGCCCAGGCAGCCGCGATGTGAACGGTGAGGTTGAAGGCGTGATATCCCCAGACGTCGTACTGTCCGACGGCGTAATTGATCGCCAAGGATAAGTTAACCAGAGCCCGGGAGGGCGGCGATCCGATCGCCTCCCAGAGCGGCCAGAGACGCCGGATGTTTGCGTTCTCGACAATGGCATGCGTGTCGTCGAAGAGGAAGACGCCGGCGAAGCTGTTGGCGTAGACGGCCAGGCCGACGGCTACGATAACCCCGGCCGCGATCAGCGCCCGTCGGCGGCCGAATTGCTCACAAAGCAAATCGGGCCGCTTCACCGTCGTCGCTGGATTTAACGTGCAACTGCGATGGGTCGGTTCGCGCACAGGAGCATGGTACTTACGTGTTCGTGGTTGCACAACTCCACAGCATGGCGGCCCGCGAGCATTTGGTAAGGGCGGTAGCGATAGCGCAGTTGGTGACGCAGGCGTTAGGTTGTTTTCGCCCAGGGGTCCTTTTCGCCTTGCCTGATGGCGTCCGTAGCGATTCCGCCTCCGGTAGTGGCGGGGACGCGGCCTAGGAGGCGGCAGATCATCTCGACGTTTCGTTTGGTTGCGCCTTTTTGCGAGATGACATACTGGTGCGCATCGCGTCCGGCCTGGTGGGCGGCGTCCGGATTCGACAACCAAGCGTCGAGTTGCGCACGTAGCTGGTGGCCGTCCGTCACGCGGACGCAGCCGTGTCGTACCAGCGCATCGGCCTGTGGGAAGTTGAACGTGTGCGGTCCGAAGGCTGTTGGTTTGCCCAGGGCGGCGGCCTCGATCATGTCCGACCCGCCCATGGGCACCAGCGACCGGCCGACGAAAACGCAGTACCCCAGCGAGTAGAACTTTCGCAGCTCGCCCATGGTGTCTCCGAGGATCACGGCCTTGTCCGGGGTGGGCCCCGAGGCTCCGTCCGGTCTTTCGGAGCGGCGGATAAGTTGAAGCCCGGCTGCGGTTATCAGGCGTGCGGCTTCGTCAAAACGCTCCAGCTTGCGCGGGACGATGGCTAGTTTCGCCCGGGGGTGGGTCTTGGTGAGCTCGGCGAAGATGTCCAGAAGGATTCTCTCCTCGCCCGGGCCGGTCCCGCCGGCGACGATCAGTTGGTCCCGACCAGTAATACCAAGTGCCGCGGCCATGGCATCGGCCCCCTCGATGCTCTCGGCGGCCTGGGCTGTGTCGAACTTCATCATCCCCGTCAGGTGGATCTTGCTCGGCTCGACGCCCAGGGCGATATACCGCTGGGCGTAAGTCTCGTCCTGAACGCCGATGCCCGCCAGGCGATTGAACAGCTTACCGGCCAGCGGCCCTAGCAGCCTGTAACGCGGATAGCCCTTATCTGCGCTCATGCGGGCGTTGACGATCACGGCCGGGATGTCCCGCTTGTTACAGGTGGCGAGGAAATTGGGCCAGACCTCACCCTCGATCAGCACCACCATCTCCGGTTCGACGCGCCCGATGGCCCGGCGCACGGACCAACTGAAGTCCATCGGCCATTGGAAAACCAGATGATCAGGCGAGAAGAGCTTCGTTGCCCTGGTCATACCCGTGTCGGTTGTGGAAGAGATAACGATGCGGTAGTCAGGCAGTTGGCCATGGAGTTCCTGCACCAGCGTCGTCGCGGCGTTTGCTTCGCCCACACTAACCGCGTGTATCCAGATGATCGGTTGGAGGCCGTAGCGGATAGGCGCGGCTCCGAATCGCTCACTGAGCCTGGTGCGGTACCGCCCGTGGCGAATCATCCGGTACACCCAGACGGGCGAGCTGACGAGAAGGCCTGCTACGTAAATCAGGTCTAAGAGTATCGCGGTCATGTCGGTAGGGTATGCTCCGGTTCGTCGCGGTGTCAATAAGGGGCGCTGGGGCCGTAGCGTCTCTCTACTTACATCCGGAGACATCACCGGTGGTGTATTTGGCGACGGCCGCCTCCAGGTCAACGTCGTTGATGTTGGCCAGCGTGCACAGCCAGGCGAACACATCGCCGAATTCGTCGGCCTTGTCGTGTTTATCGTCTCCAGCCAGCGCCGAGGCCAGCTCTCCGACCTCTTCCATGAACCACAAGAACGTACCGGGCGTTCCGCGCCGAGAGTCTCGTTCGTAATAGGTGCGGCGTATCAGATCCTGGAATGCTTTGATTTCCATTTTCCCGTTCTCTGTATCGTTAGGGGGAATTGCTTCAGGTCTATGTTGGGTGGTGGGCTGGGCCTGTGGGGGATTGGCCCAGCAATCGGGCTGCCGGTAAGAATCGCCTCAGCGGCGGCCCTGAAGCCCTGTCATGAGCTGCCCTTATCCTTCCAGAATCGCGTTGGTAGGGCAGGCGTCCACACAGACCCCGCAATCAATGCACAGGTCCGCATCGATCGTGTACTTGGGCTCGCCTTCCTTAATAGCCTCGGAAGGACAGGTTTCCACACAACTTCCGCAGGATGTGCATTCATCGGTGATCTTGTATGCCATTTCACACTCCTTGAACCTTAAAAGAATCCGGCCCGGTCTGGGCCGGGCGGTCACATAACGTGCGGGGCATCTTACTAAATCTACCTGGGAAGGTTCAAGGTGCAATTCTGACATTGTCCTGTGTGGTGGACGGGGATGGCTGGGCTTGTAATCCCGGACGAAATTAGCCTAAACTGACCAAGCTGAACCAGGTTTGGCGAGCAGTATCTATCCTCAGTGGTTTTTGAATCACCTGAGCCGGTGACGCCCGGTACGAGGAGCTTAGATGAGGCGATTTGTCGATCTGCACATCCACAGCACTGCATCTGACGGGTCGTTACGGCCGGCTGAATTGGTGGCCATTGCCGATGCGGCCGGACTTGCTGCCATGGCGCTTACCGATCACGATACGACGGGGGGGTTGGCGGAGGCCAAAGATGCGGCGCGGGGCTTTCCGGAGCTTCGGCTCGTGGAGGGTATAGAGATCTCGGCGAAATGGCCCGTCGGTACGCTGCATATTCTTGGACTGGGTATTGATGAGCACTCCCCGTCGCTGCGGGCCGTCATAGCTCGGTTGCAGGCCGCTCGGGCCGAACGCAATCCAAAGATCATCGCCAAGCTTCGTGACATGGGCATTGATATCGATATGGATGAGGTCGTGGGGGCGGCTTGTTGCGGCGAACCGCCTGCGCAGATTAATGGATCTGGATCGCCGGGGCGACCGGGTAGAATCATCGGGCGGCTTCACATTGCGGAGGTCTTGCAAGCGAAGGGCTACGCGGGCAGTATCGCCGAGGCGTTTGATAAGTATATCGGGAATCATGCACCGGGCTTCGTGGATAAGGAACGGCTGACCCCGCCGGAAGCGATCGGCCCCATTCACGATGCCGGTGGCTTGGCGGTCCTTGCTCACCCCGTGCAACTGGGATGCGAAAACCGCGCACAACTGACCCAATCAATGCGGGATTTGCAGGCGGCCGGGATCGACGGGATCGAGGTATATCACCCCGATCACTCGCCGGACCAGACGCGTGCGTACCTCGGGTTGGCCCGGCGGCTCGGGTTAGGTGTTGTGGGCGGGTCGGACTTCCACGGCGCCGCCAAGCCCGCAGCTGCCATCGGCCGCCCGCCAGTGTCCTTAGGGGCGATTGGTAAGCTGTGGAGTGAAAAGCTCTTAGGCCTTTAGCTGATCGACAGATGTAACGATATTAGCTTTGTCGGTCGATCGAGGGGAGTGTGGAGCAAATCGGTTTTCTCGTTGACTAACCTGCGGATCGGTTTTATCATATAGCACCAGCAAGTGAAGAGCCGGCCCCGGCTTATGGCGGGCAAGGCGTGCGGATGAGATTAGGTGTTCCTGTCCTGCTTCTGTTAAGTCCGGGCATATTGTAATCTCAAGAGACCATATCTCGTGAAGCAGTGTACCGCGTCTTGAAGAGGAGGACTTTGGGGACGCGTTAAGAACGCTTGCGGCTCTGTTTGCGCCGCAGCGGGTGTTCTCGCGCTGACGGTGGCCTTGCCGCCTAGACGGCGAAGGGGCAAGTGCGCCAGGCGGAAAGTGTGGTTGAATCGCTCCCGTTAGCGTGCGACGAGACAAGGCCGCACCTGGCCGATGCGGCTGGTTCTGTTTGCCCCGTCGAACTGGGGAGGTACCTGTGGGTAACACGAAGCGCATTGGCTGTTTCCTGTGCGCACTGGCTGTGTTGCTGCCCGTAGGCCCAGTTTGGGCAAGTACGTTGATTACCACTTCACCCGATTGGAACCAGTCGGCTGCGCATGGCATCGCCGGGCACCCTAATTGGTGCTCCCCGACCGCAGCGGCGTTTGACAAACATAAGAGGAGGTCTCCATGAAGATGCACAAGACTATTCTAGTGGTTTTGGTGCTGGTTACGATTGGCATGATCAGCAGCGCAGTCGGCGCCGCCGGTAATTCCAAATTTGCGACGCCCACTTTTTCGATCGATTTCCAGAGCCTCACGATTGGTACCCCGGACACTTGGTTCGGCTGGGATATCGCACCGGACGACATCTTAAGTCCACCTGTCCCTGTTTTTGGGCCGGTTGGTTCTCCCGCGGCGGGGCCGCTGCCACCGCCGGGGATGGCGTACGGCGCTGCGCCGCTCTCTCCGCCGACCGGGTTGGGTCTGGGATATGCGATCCCTGGAGAACTCGATGCCCTCTCGTACGGGCACGACGATTACTCGGGTAACCTGTTCCCGGATATCTGGCACTTCTCGGTCGATAGGTTCGCGGTGGGAGTCCCGACGCTGACGCCGCCGGATGTGTTTAGCGAGGGCGTGTTGGGCAATTGCGAAGCGGCAGCCGATGTCTTTAAGAACTGGTTTCCCTTGTCCTGGAACAACACGGCCTATACTGACGGTAACGGTATCGCGCCATCTGGTGCGCTTGGTGTCGGGCTGATCGAGTTCGGCGGAGGAATACCTCCGGGCCCCGGAATGCTGAAAAACGACGACGATCTGGACGCACTGGACATTGACACCACTCCCGTCGACGTAAGCGGGAACATGCCGATCTATTTCTCTTTGGATGCCCGTTTCGTGGATCCGCTGGACGCGATCGGGAACACCGGATCGGCCATGGCGAACGGTTTTCACGGCGGGGACATTATGGTGTCTGTGGGCGGGGGGCTGAATATGTACGCCGGGGCATGGCAGCTAGGCCTGGATATAAACGGACATGATACGGATGACCTCGACGCCCTGATTCTGGTCGAGGATGGCGACGGGGTGTATAACCCGGGAGCGGACTTCCTGGCATTCTCCGTACGCCGCGGTTCGGCCGTCATCGGAATGTTCGACTCTCTTATGGGCTTGCCGATCTCCGAGGGTGACATTCTGGCTCCCCCGTGGGGAGGAGCGGTAGCGCCTGGGATTCTGGTCCCTGCCGAATGGCTGGGATTGGCGACCATTCGCAGCATGACGGTCGGCCCGTTCGGCTTCAATGACGATCTGGACGCGCTGGATGTCCGCACGCCGCTACTTGGCGACACCAACGACGACGGCGTGGTGGACATCGTGGACCTGACGGCGCTGGCCGGCCAATTGGTTCAACCCTGTCCCACCCTGGTGGACCTCGGGCGACTACGACGGTAACGGTGTGATCGACATCGTGGACCTGACCGCACTGGCTGCTAACTGGGGCCTGGTCGGGGATCCCCCGCCCGTGCCAGAGCCAGGCTGCGTGGCACTGCTGGTGGCCGGCGGGTTAGCGCTGCTAAGACGCCGTAGGCGATAATGAAGGCGATAAGAAGGCGAAAGGAAACAGATGAAGATCAACTGGTAAGAGATACGAGACTTATCGCGCGGGGCGCCGCCCCGTGCGCAGCGATAGATATGCGGTTCATCTGGCCAAGGACGGTATCAGTCAGGAGTCGCGTTTGACAAACTGTAGAGGAGGTTTCCATGAAGATGCACAGGACAATTCTAGTGGTTTTGGTGCTGGTTGCGATTGGCATGATCAGCAGCGCAGTCGGCGCCGCCGGTAATTCCAAATCTGCGACGCCCACGTTTTCGATCGATTTTCAGAGCCTCACGAACGGTCTCCCGGACTTCTGGTTCGGCTGGCCCATCGCACCGGACGACATCTTAAGTCCACCTTTCCCTATAGGTTCGCCGGTTGGTTCTCCCGCGGCGGGGCCGCTGCCATCGCCGGGAATTGCATATGGCGCTGCGCCGCTCTCTCCGCCAACTGGCCTCGGCCTTGGGTATACGTTCCCTGGGGAACTCGATGCCCTCTCCTACGGGCACGACGATTACTCGGGTAACCTGTTCCCGGATATCTGGCACTTCTCGGTCGATCGGTTCGCCGCGGGCATCCCGACGATGACCTCGCCGGATGTATTTAGCGAGGGCGTGTTGGGCAATTGCGAAGCGGCAGCCGATGTCTTTAAGAACTGGTTTCCCTTGTCCTGGAACAACACGGCCTATACTGACGGGAACGGGATCGCGCCATCTGGTGCGCTTGGTGTCGGGCTGATCGAGCTTGGTGGAGGACTCTTTCCGGACCCCGGTGCCCCGAAGGATGACGACGATCTGGACGCACTGGACATTGACACCACTGTCGTCGACGTCAGCGGGAACATGCCGATCTATTTCTCTTTGGATGCCCGTTTCCAGGATCCACTGGACATGATCGGGAACACCGGATCGGCCGCGATGAACGGTTTTGTCGGCGGGGATATCATGAGGTCTGTTGGTGGTGTGCTGGGTATGTACGCCACGGCATGGCAGCTAGGCCTGGATCTGAACGGAGATGATACGGATGACCTCGACGCGCTAGTTCTGGTCGAGGCTAGCCACGGGGTGGATAACCCGGGCATGGACTTCGTGGCATTCTCCGTTCGCCGTGTTTCTGCTGTGGTCCGGCTGC
>SDBV01005325.1_pt1 | contig 18198 bp, 9 predicted proteins | sample 2277081 | NCBI WGS metagenome assembly SDBV01 (sample SAMN10402039, study PRJNA504765) | marine sediment metagenome | isolation source: marine sediment core GS10_PC15, 223 cmbsf | place: Arctic Ocean: Southern Knipovich Ridge | collected 2010 | reverse complement strand
AGATAATCTACATAATAAAAGTAATCTATATTTTAAAGATAATAAATTTTAAACAACTTTTCCCCAATAAAATATTGAATATCTAACGGGGCAAGAAGAACGCAAAGAAAAATAAGAGTAATATGAAATAAAACTTAGCAATTGTATTATATTAAATGATTAAAAAAAGACTTACTAAATTTAGGTATTAACTAAAAACATCAAACTTCAAACTTCAAACGAATAAACATTGTTGAAATCTGAGCTGATAAAATTTTCTTCAAATATTCTTAGCTTTTCAGGATTTATTATCATTTTATTTACTATATAATAACTATTCTCTTACACACAACATTATTTGCAGAACGCAGAACAACATTATATATTCCTATTGCAAGATTTGACTTACTAATAAGAATTTTCTCATCCGGCCCGGAAACAGCTATTTGTTTCTGAATTATAGTCCTTCCGAGCTGGTCAATGAAATAAATATCATAAGTTTCGCCTTCATAGCCATTTAATGATATTAAAATATTTTCACTTTCAGGGGAAGTGTAAATAAATAAATTATCATCTGAATTATAACAATTTACAGCAACAATATCATAATATGAAAAAATTCCGTTATAATCGGTTTGTTTGAGGCGGTAATAGATAGTAGCAGTGGCAGTGGCAGGAGGCAGTTCGTTATCAATAAACATGTAGTGCTGTATTGTGGATGAATTACCTGCACCATTTATTTGTGCTATTTCTTCAAAGTAAATACCATCTAAACTCTTTTCAACTGTGAAATAATCATTATTAGTTTCTGATGCTGTTGACCAGCTAAGAGCCACCTGGTTATTATTACAATTGGCATTGAAATTTAAAAGTTCAATTGGTAAAGGATCATTTTTATTAACCAATGCCCAGGGAGAGAATGTTTGAACTCCGGAAACAGTAACTGTATTTGCTCCTGTATTAACACTTCCAACTGGAGGGTAAGTCCATATTGAACCGTCCCACCTTTGAGCCTGCAGGTCATCTTCAGCAATGATGTCCAGCTCGGCATCATCATATTTAAAAGTTATATCTGCAGTGGGATTTGTTGAGTATCCAAGAACACTGATCCTCCAGAAGCGGTCAACGACATTTTCAGAATTATCCAGCCCGTCATCAAATCCGTTCACATTGGTAACCCCTGATGGATAAGGAGTATTGTCGGCTATTGTATTATATGTTGATAAAATAACATTCCCCGTACCAGATTCAGTTCCGGCAGCAGTAACGTTGAATGAAAACGGGATAGATACAGCACTGGCATTTCCAAATGGGAAAACATGATTTCCTGTAGAAGTCCGTATATTCCATTGTACTTTTCCATTTTCATTAGAAGTTTCACTCTTAATGTAACCGGTTGAATAAGTAATTGCACCTGTTAAAGGATTGGTAATGGTAAGCTTATTACTATTCAGATCAAGAACACGGTCACTAATGCTTAATACACCTGAAGGTGATGCAAAGCCGCCTCCTGACCATGTATTAATATTTAATGTTTTAGTACCTGTACCTCCTAATGTAAGATTATTAAAGTAGGTAGAATCGGTTCCTCCAATAGATTGAGCTCCGCCAATAAATTCAACGGTACCATCGTTTGTAATAAACACACCATTATTAGCATTATTGATCCAGTCTCCATCAAGTCTTATTATACCAGAGTTTTCTATTTCTCCATCTGAACCTGATGTTTCATTTCTAAAATTACCATTTACATCACCATCAATATACATATAGGCGCCGGATTCAATAACAATATTAGCTCCATTATTAAACAAACCCTGCGAAAAGACAAAGTTTGAGAAAAAAATGAATAATAAAATCATTACTGAATTTACTGAATTTTTTAAACCCGGTAAATTTTTCATAGTATTTCTATATATTAAACTCCTGCTTTTCATTATTGATTTTTTAAAACCTCAAATGCTTCATATACAACTTTAGGATCACATATCTCCAAAGTTTTATCAATGCCGACATTTTCCATCAGAAGACCAAGCATATTCAGGCGGTCTTCTTCGCTAAAGAATAATTTACCATTAAACATTTCAATCTTTTCAGGTGTAAGAGCGTATTTTTGTTTAGCTTCATCTAACTATTTGTGCACGCAACAAACTTTTTTTGTTAATAATTATTTTTTTGTTCTTTAAATCCAACTTTATATCATATACCTGCATAAAATCATGTCCACATAGTATATCTTCATCACCAGTAACATCTTCAGGTGTAACATAAACAAGATGCTTACACCATATTCCAAGTAAATTAAACTGAAGTTCAATGATAGCTTTGCTTGAAAATTTCCCATTCCCTAAACCGGAAAAGCCACTAGGTTGAGGTAATTTCATAACACCTCCTAATTTTTTTGCTTTTTTTTCCGATATAAAAGTAAAAGGCGAACCCGAATCAAAGTAAACTTCTAACTCATCAGGCTTTCTTGATATAAGCGACTTTACTTTAATTTTTTCTATAATATTTCCCATATTAAAATATCATTAAAAATATAACCTCTGTTAGCTACACCTATATCTTCTGCGTTGATTAATTCAATATTTGCATAGACTAACCCCATAACTTATTATTTTTTATTAAACAATTTAACCATTCAACCATTTATCAATTTAACCATATAACCATGCACCCAACCAATCAATCTAAAATCTATAATCAACAATCTAAAATCTCAAATTACTCTTCAATCTTATCTTCAATTTTTTCTTTTCCCTTATTTTTAATTTCAGTTTTTATTTCATTACCATCCCTATCAACTTCATAAACACCCTTTTCTGGTGTAAAGCGATATAATTTACCAGGATCAATAGGATAAGGAGGTGGTTTCGTTTGAGTGTTTTCAGGTAATTTTATTATTTTAACTTCGGAATTTTCATGGTCAAATTCATTAAAACCATCAGGAAATAAATTATTAAATGTAGTATTATTCTCTACTTTTTCTTTATCATTATTTTTAGTTTCGGTTTCTTTGGGATGATATGGTTCAATAACATTAGCATTCTCAACAAAATAATCAAATTCAACATTATTTTTAACTTCCTGGCTGAATTTAATTTCAAAAAAGCCTTCTTGTTTATCATTAATCCAGAAATGCGACCCGGGGTCACCAAGCATAGAGATAAAAATTCTTGAATTTTCGTTTATAGTTTTATCATTTACAAGAATATTTGACTTACCTGCAGGAATGAAGAAAGTTCCTCCGCTTTGAGGATTACTGCCTGCATTAGTATTATACCAGCCGGGTTCTAATAAACAGAGTATTTTGCCAGGTTTTTTACTATCGTAATTTTCTAAAGCACGACCAATAACATAGCATGTTCGTGTTGCTTTCATACCATGACCTTTTGTAGATGAAGATGTTAAATAATCTCCTATTTTAATGTTTCCATTCTCTGTAGTAACTTTAACAGGAATACGCCCTTGCAGACCTACTGGCTTTCCACTATTCGGATTATTTATTGTAATAGTAGGATTTGTTGAATATACACCTATTAAATAAGGATTATATGGAATATTAGAAACTTCATATACATCTTTTTTATCGGGATTTAATGATATTAGATCACCAGGTTCTGCTACACCTTCAACAGGAAAATATTCAGCAATATCACCTATTAAAACATTAGACCCTGCATATACATTTTTCTCAGCATAAATATTACCGGTAGCAAAAGAACCTCCACCATACGCAGGTTGAATACAACTTGTTGCAAGACTATATAGATAATATACTCCACCACCATCCGTAGATACATCAGCTGTTCCAACGAATCTAAACCTTATCCATTCCCCGCCCGTTACAGTCAAGGTAAATTCAGATTGTCTTTCAGCTCCAACACCATTCCATGCATTCAATGTTGGCGAATTGGATCCACTACAAACTGTATTTGATCCCCATGCAGTACCATTATAGCCGCTTTGAGTAAAACTTGCTGAAGGAACCTGAGTCCAAGTACTTCCATTATCAACAGAATATTCTAATGATACACCATCCCAACTACTTTCCATAGAACTAGTAGTCTGATGATGAATAAAACCATAAACAGATGTTGCGCCAACAGGAACCCAAGACCATGGAGTATAAAGGTGTTTTCTTGATCTTTGCCCATCAGGGTCATAAATTAAATAACCTCCGGAAGAGACTGATGTAGATATGGTGTATTCCCAATTATTTGATGCATTATCACATGTTCCACAGCCATCTACTGACCATCCTAAACAACTTGTTTCAGCATCCAGACTTAGTAATGTAATATACGAACTATTAATAGATTGAGGGGAAGAAGGGTTCCCAACTCTTAAATAATTGCTTATTTGTGCATTACCTACAACATCAAGTTTATCATCAGGATTTTGTGTCCCTATACCAAGATTGCCAGCTCCTGTCAATCGCATTTTTTCTGTTGGTGATCCACCAACAGTTGAAGCAGGTTTAAATACAAGATCCTGAGAGCTGGCAGTTCGTTCGCCTACTATAGCGCTCGAAAAGTTCCCTGTGGCATCCTGGTTACTTGTATTTGTAAAAATAATTCCCGCTCCGGTACCCGAAGCAGCAATGGCGTTGTGTAATCTTAATGGATAAGTATGTATTCCTGATGAACTTGATTCAACTTCCATTTTAAACATAGGAGTTGATTCGTTAACACCCACATTCCCGTTGTTTTGAATGTGAAATATACCATCTTCAATATCATCATTTAAACCAATAAAAAAATCTGTTTCGCCGACAGTAGCTTCATTTTGTACACCAAGTGTCCATGTATCGGACTGTCCTCTGATTTTTATCATCTCAGAACCCCCGTCATTTTCGCCTCCAACCAGTATATCATCTGCCACGTCAAGCATTTGTAGCGGATTATTAGTCCCAATCCCGACAAAACCAATCAAACCATCATTCTCGCCATTTATACGTAATCTTTCCGTATCATAAGTTTTAATTACAATATCCTCATAATCTGTTGTTCCCAAAAAATTTGTTCCGGCAGTAGTTCCTGCATTTCCTGTTAAAGTCCAGTCATTGCTTTGTGAACCGCTGAAAAGTTGCACCCAGGCACCACCGTCATAATAATAAAATCCTTCGCCATTTGTACCATCACCATCAGTAGAATAAATTAACAAACCCTCAACGGGAGTGCCAGGTTTACTTGCCCATGCCATTCGCGGTATTAGCATACCTTTTCCTGTGGCTGTAATATCCAGCATTGCCGAATTATCAGGTGGATTACCAGTAACATTGATTGCCACATTCTGTGAATAACCAGAAAAAGAAAATATAGTTAAAACTGTAAATAACAGAGTAAAAACTTTAGTTTTCATAACTTTAAAATTTATCAAGCTAAAAATTCAGACACGAATTACACAAATTAACACGAAAGAATCCAAATCTTTCTTTATTATTTAAAAAATTAGTGGAAATTCGTGGAATTCGTGTCTGTTTCTACTCACAATACAGGTTTTGCAAAGGTGCTATTTTTTAATAAACAATGCCTGATAAACATCAGAATTTATTAAATGTAAAAAATACGTTCCTTTACTAAATTTTTCAACATCAAGGTTGATATTATTTGTGCCTTTGGTAGTTTTAAATCGTTTGGAATATACCAATTTACTTCTTAAATCGTAAATTTTAATTATTGCATCAGAGTCTGACGTTTGATTAAATGTAACTATTAAAACATCTTTTGCCGGGTTTGGCTTAATAGAAAAATCACTCATCCGGGATTCACAATTTACAGCAACAATATCATAATACGAAAAATTTCCGTCAAAATCGGTTTGTTTAAGGCGGTAATAGATAGTGGCAGTAGCAGGAGGCAGTTCATTATCAATAAACATGTAGTACTGTATTGTGGATGAATTACCTGCACCATTTATTTGTGCTATTTCTTCAAAGTAAATACCATCTAAACTCTTTTCAACTGTGAAATAATCATTATTAGTTTCTGATGCTGTTGACCAGCTTAGTTCAATTTTTTCATCATTACATTTAGCTGTAAAACTGAGTAGTTCAATGGGCAGTGGTGCAGATGATCGCCCGATTCCAAATTCAGAAAAACTGTTAAATCCTAATCTAAGTGCATATCCATCACCTACCATTCTTCCTGCGTTACCATTAGTGTTTATGCCTGGGTCTCCAAATCCACAAGGTGCACAATCCCACTGAGCAGCATTACATGAACCAGATAGGCGGGTTAAAATAGTAAACTGGTTATCTGATAAACCAGCAAAATTAGCTATATAGCACTTCAAATCATAATTACCGCCAGGAGCACCATCAGGGTCTAAAGTCCATACTCCTTCTGCGGAAACAGAAGTATAAGGTGTTGTTTCTTCAGTAACATTCAGTGCGCCTCCGGCACAAGCAGCACCAAACTTAGAATCTATATATGTAATGCCTGTTAAATTTCCATTAATAAGTTCAGCTAAATAGAAATCAGTAGGGGCTGTTCCATTCCCGCAGGGAAATGCATAAATGTCTGTGTTATCAGCAATGTATCTTCTTAAATTACCATTCACAAAGCTGGCATTTGTTGGGATGGTAGGTTGTAAATCAGCGGCAGTGAAGCTGGATAATATTAAGTAATTGCTGCCTGTTGATATTACCCCATCGGTTAAGGTTAGTGTATTACTTACAGTTGCATCATCCAGGAGTGTAATTCCAGTGGAAATATTGTTCATTGTCAGATTATAGAACAAATCGCCACCTGTTGTAATATTTTGATTTGTATTACCATCAAATACCACCAAGCTGTTCCCCGGCTCAAAAGTGCCATTATTGGTCCAATCATTATCAACATAAATTTCTGGCGAATAGCCAATACCGCCGTCTTCACAATCGAGGATACTGCCTGCATAAATGGTCAAACTGTTGTTGGTTTCCAGGTTAGCATCATCGTGAAACAAATTTACGGTGCCAACTGTTGAGCCACTGCCGATATACAATGAGTTTGCAACATTTATATCCGCTGCTCCTGTAACATTAAATGTTGAACCATACTCAATATACATTAAACTATTAGCGTTTAATGTCCCGGTAGTTTGATTGATATTTCCGGTGAATGGGCCTGTTCGTCCATTATTAAAAATCCCTCCCACTGTCAGAGTGCCTCCGTTTATTGTAATAGTACCATTTGCGTCCCAAGCATTATAAAAATATTTATCACTTGAAACTGACCCGGTACCGGAGATTGTTAACTGCCCGGTAAATCCTGTGCTATACCCATTATAGAAATTGAACGCACCTCCCGTACCGCATCCTACGCTTCCTGCCGAGACATTTATAGTTCCATTAGCCAGCCTGCCATTGTAAATATGCCGTGTTACATTAATGGCATCTGCAGCAGCGTCAACAGTTATTGTGCCGCTATTGTAAAGAGATATGCTTACGTTAAGAGAATAGCCATTTGGTTGGAATTCAACGGGTATGCTGCCGCTTCCACCATACCCTATCCAGCAATCCAGGTTTACGGTAACATTAGACAATAGCGTGATAACATGAGTAAACCCTCCGCTCATAACAAGGTAATTGAAATTGCTGTTGGTAGTGATAGAAGAAGCATCACCGCCATCTAAATGTACCAAGGAACTATTGGCGATATACGAGCCGGAGCATGACCAGTTGCCACCGACATAAAGCTTTTTGGCATTGGACCAATCCATCTGGTGGTCAAATATGCCGTTAGTTCCGATGATCAGGTTACCGTCAACATCGGAATGGTCGGTAACATATGTTATCTCTAATTCACCATCGGTAACATTAAGGTTATTATTAACATCCATGATCTTTGTGTTGAATGTAACCTTAGCTGCGCCTGTTTTGTTAATAATCAAGTTATAAAATGTTGTTGTAATACTTCCGGCAACATCGCTGTTTGTGCCTCCATCAAATGTAACAATATTAGTACCAGAAGTAAATGTGCCGTTATTTGTCCAGTCACCGACACATTCAATATATGATGGTTGTACACCATCTTGCATTGTTAAAGTGCCATTTATTGTTATGTTTCCACCACAGTCAAGAGTTGTTCCTGTAGTAATTGTAACGCTAGGGCTGCTCACACCTGAATTAATTGTTAGTGAAGCGCAAACAGGGTCTCCTCCACTATATTCATTTGGATAGTTTGGACATCCATCGGGAATAGTCACATCAGTACCGGCAACCGGCACATCACAGCCCCCCCAGTTATCAGCATCATGCCAATCTCCATCAACAGTTCCTACCCACGAACCATCAGGAGTTACTGTTACTGTTACTGTGGTTGAATTGGCACCCGCACACACTCCGTTCGTTACTACTGCCCTGTAATAAGTAGTTGCGGTTATTCCTCCTGCCGTGGTATAAGGAGTGGTAGTAGCTCCGGAAATATTTGTAAAAATAAAGTTATCGGGTGATGATTGCCACTGTATTGTGCCTGTATAACCGGCAAGAGTTAATGTTGTGTTTGAACCGGAGCATACAGGATTGGGCGCTGCAGACGCAGTCCCTCCTACTGATAACGGACTTACTGTTACTGTTACTGTGGCACAAGAAGTATTATTACAAGTTCCTTCTGCCCTTACATAATAGTTTGTTGTAGAAGCCGGTGAAACGGCAATACTAGCTCCTGTACCAACACCAGTTCCGCCACAGCTTCCTGAATACCATTGCCATGTAGCTCCTGTTCCTAATGACCCGCCTACAACAGATAGAGTGGTTGAATTTCCCGAACATATCGGATTGGCTGTTGCATTTATACTTGTTGGGGCTGTGGATAAAGTATTTACAGTTATTGTCAGAGAGGTACAAGATGTTGTATTGCATGTTCCTTCTGCCCTTACATAATAGGTTGTTGTAGAAGCCGGTGAAACGGCAATACTAGCTCCTGTACCAACACTAGTTCCGCCACAGCTTCCTGAATACCATTGCCATGCAGCTCCTGTTCCTAATGACCCGCCTACTACAGATAGGGTAGTTGAATTTCCCGAACATATCGGATTGGCTGTTGCATTTATACTCGTGGGGGCTGTGGATAAAGAATTCACAGTTATTGCCAGAGAGACACATGCTGTTGTATTGCACGTTCCTTCTGCTCTTACATAATAAGTAGTTGTTGTTGCAGGAGATACAATTATTGAAGCTCCTGTTCCAACACTAGTTCCGCCACAGCTTCCTGAATACCATTGCCATGATGCCCCTGTTCCTAATGACCCGCCTACAACAGATAGGGTAGTTGAATTCCCCGAACATACCGGATTGGCTGTTGCATTTATACTTGTTGGGGCTGTTGATAAAGTATTTACTGTTATAGTAAGAGAAACACATGCGGTAGTATTGCAAGTTCCTTCTGCTCTTACATAATAGGTCGTTGTAGAAGCCGGTGAAACGGCAACACTAGCTCCCGTACCAACACTGGTTCCGCCACAGCTTCCTGAATACCATTGCCATGATGCTCCTATGCCTAATGAGCCACCGACAACTGATAACGTGGTAGAATTTCCTGCACATACCGGATTGGCTGTTGCATTTATACTCGTGGGGACTGTGGATAAAGAATTTACTGTTATTGTCAGAGAGGCACAAGATGTTGTATTACACGTTCCTTCTGCCCTTATATAATAAGTTGTTGTAGAAGCCGGTGAAACGGCAATACTGTTTCCTGTTCCAACATAAGTTCCGCCACAACTACCCGAATACCATTGCCATGTGGATCCGGTACCTAATGACCCGCCTACAACAGATAGAGTGGTGAAGTTCCCTGAACATATCGGATTTACAGTTGCATTTATACTCGCCGGTGCTACGGAAAGAGTATTTACATTGATTATTACGCTGGTAATACATGCTGTAGTATTACAAGTTCCTTCTGCTCTTACATAATAAGTTGTTGCAACTATAGGAGATACAATTATACTTACTCCGGCACCCTCAGATGTTCCCCCGCAACTACCGGAGTACCATTCCCATGATGCTCCAGTGCCTAATGAGCCACCAATTTGTGTTAATGTTACATTATCACCTTCACAAATAGTGCCAGAGCCATTTACTTCAACTGTAACACTAACACATGCTGTAGTATTACAAGTTCCTTCCGCTCTTACATAATAAGTAGTTGTAACCGTAAGAGGTCCGGTATTTATCGGAGTTCCTGTACCCAGAAGGGTTCCACCACAACTGCCTGAATACCACACCCAGCTTGCTCCTGTGCCGAGAGAACCACCGGTTAAAGATAAATCGCTGGATGCACCTGAACTAATAGGATTCGGAACGGCTGATGCCGAGGTTGCCGGAGAAGATAAAGTATTTACTGCAGTTATAGTAAGAGAAGAAGAACACGTGGTAGTATTACATGTTCCTTCTGCTCTTACATAATAGGTTGTTGATGATGCAGGTGAAACGACAATACTTGCTCCTGTATTAACATAAGTTCCTCCACAACTGCCACTATACCACATCCATGATGCTCCTGTTCCTAAAGAACCTCCTACTACACTTAATGTTGTAGAGTTTCCAATACATATCGGATTGACTGTTGCATTTATACTCGCGGGGGCTGTTGATAAAGTATTTACAGTTATAGCAAGAGAAACACAGGCGGTAGTATTACAGGGTCCTTCTGCTCTTACATAATAGGTTGTTGTTGTTGCCGGAGAAACAACTATACTTGCTCCTGTGTTAACATAAGTTCCACCACAACTACCACTATACCACATCCATGCTCCAGAGCCTAATGAACCGCCTACTACGCTTAATGTTGTAGAGTTCCCAATACATATCGGATTGACTGTTGCATTTATACTCGTGGGGGCTGTTGATGAAGAATTCACAGTTATTGTCAGAGAGGCACAAGCTGTTGTATTGCACGTTCCTTCAGCTCTCACCCAATACGTAGTTGTTGAACCGGGAGAGACACCTATTGAACTTCCGGTACCGATAAGTCCGCTGCCGCAGCCACTTGAGTACCAATTCCACGAAGCGCTAGTTCCCAACGACCCGCCAACGACAGATAATATTGTAGCGCCACCACAGGTCGGATTCACACTTGCCGATATACTTGCCGGTGCAGTAGATGATGAATTTACAGTTATAGTAAGTGAAGCGCAAGCGGTTGTATTACAAGTTCCCGATGCCCTCACCCAATAGGTAGTTGTTGAACCGGGAGAGACACCTATTGAGCTTCCGGTACCGATAAATCCGCTGCCGCAGCCACTTGAGTACCAATTCCACGAAGCGCCAGTTCCCAACGACCCGCCAACGACAGATAATGTTGTAGCGCCACCGCAGGTCGGATTCACAGTTGCCGAAATACTTGCCGGTGCTGTAGATGGAGAATTTACAGTTATAGTAAGTGAAGCGCAAGCAGTTGTATTACAAGTTCCCGATGCCCTTACCCAATAGGTAGTTGTTGAACCGGGAGAGACACCTATTGAGCTTCCGTTACCGATAAATCCGCTACCGCAGCCACTTGAGTACCAATTCCACGAAGCACCAGTTCCCAAAGAGCCGCCAACGACTGACAGTGTTGTAGCGCCACCGCAGGTCGGATTCACAGTTGCCGAAATACTAGCAGGCGCTGAGGAATTGGAATTTACTGTAATTGAAATGTTATTCGTGGCTGTAGTTCCGCAGAGATCTGTAGTGGTAACAGTGTAAACTGTAATTCCTACAGGCGGGGTAACAACAGGTCCGGCAGGACTCCAAGAATAGCTATAACCGGGAACTCCATAAGAACCTGATGCTGAAAGTGTTGTTGAAGTTCCTTCGCAAAGGGTCGTTCCGCTTGATGAAGTGAGATTAGCTGGTTGTTCAATAGTGCGACCTCTTAAAGTTACCGACCATGAATTTAATCTATTACAAAAATTTGAAGCCCAGTTACAATCACATCCGGAACCATCACCGCAATAAGATCTGTTGAAATTGTAAAAGAATGTCATGTTTTGGGCAGCACAGGAAGGCGTATAACAGGATATCATGCTTGGACAGCCATCATCACTATAACTGAGGACAGGGACCCAAAGACCTGGGGATTCACAACCAGGGGAACAAGTCCAAATAAAAGGTGAAGTCGGTGTTCTGCCACCACAAGACGATGTTATCCATACCTGCGCCTCACTCCTCCAACAATTCAAAAAATTAGAACAACAAAACCAGGCATCAGTTTCCCACTCAGCGCTGAAATCCTGTGGTTCAGAACCGCCCGGATAGCTTACCACTAAAGATTGAGTGCAAACAGCGGGAGATGCTCGGGATCCCATAATACCGGCACCTGCAAACGGTCCATAGGTAACAAATGGGTCAATAATTAAAGGATATACGATGGTATCGTTATCTAACAGGTCGGAATACACCAGAATATCTATTTTATTGGAGTCAATATCGTAATAACCAAACCAGGAATGAGTTTTTTTATGTGCATTATCTCTTATCTTTATTTTGCTATATTTGAAGTATTGATTATCATTTTCGTCATTAATTGCAATTTCACTAACCCAGCCCTTTTTCTCATTAGCACCCCCATTAATATTTACTGTCATATTAGCCGGAACATCCAAATTGTCTCTGAAAATCAATTTTTGAATATCTGTTTTTGGCTGTTTTATGATAAAGTTAGTTTTAATCCCCCCTTTAAGAAATTTCATAGTCATATCAATATCGGGAAAAATATCGTAAACGCGAACACCATTATCGCCAACAGTATAATCAGACCAATCGGGTTGGTAAGTTGTAATATTTGAATTTTTATCATATTCAATTAAAGTAATGCGGTTAAAGCGAAGTTTTTTATTTCCTGCTTTAAAGCTTGTCCAGCCCTCTTGAATATTTACTTCGGTGGGGAAAGGTTGGTTATAGGCGGCATACAAGCCATTGCCCAACTGTTTTAAATTAGGATCAATAGCAATCCATTTTCCATCTACTTTGTAGTTTGAAGGGGTAGCGGATTTTTCAACATAAAAAACAGAAGGGTTTTCCACATCAATATAAAACCGTTCATCTACGGTTCTTTTATGGATTTCTTCAATGCAGTTCTCACATTCTGCTTTATAGGGTAATGTGCCAAGATCCGGATGATCCCAGTATTCTTCCGGGATAAAACGTTTGGCTAATTCCTTATCATACGTTTTCTCTTCAGAAAAAGAGTAATAATTTTCCCGAAAAGTTTTCTTTGGAACAGAAAGCGCAGATAATGGTTCAGCGTAATACGATTCTGATCCGCCAGTTGACCCGGGAACAGAAATTTCCGCTGATTGAGCAATTGCCAGGTGTATATCCCCAACAGACATAAGGACAATCAGCAGAATTAGATTTATAATTTTATTTTTAATTATATATCTCATAATATTCCTTTGCGTTCTATAAATCTTCTTTTTTATATCTGATAAATAAATCCTAATTTCTAAATCTCTAATCCTTCCCCCAGCTCCACAGGGTTAATAAGTAACCTGTATTGATGTCGCTGGGGTTGAAGAAGTATTTATTGTTACTGTAATACAATTGCTTGTCCATGTTGCTGCACCGCAATCCGGTGAACCCGTTGCATCTACTGTACTTTGATATGAGCGGGTAACGGTCAGTCCGGCAGGCGGGTTATACGTCTGGCTCGTTGCTCCTGCAATCAATGTTGCACCGCCCGTGCTCGGACAGGAAGTGCCATCTTTATAATACCACTGATATGCGTATGACCCCGAGCCGCCTGAAGGATTGGCTGTCATTATACCCGGGTCTCCTGGCTCACAAAGAGTTCCTCCTCCGCCTGTTATATTGCCTGCACTGAAATTAGAATATACTGTAACTGTAACCGTTGTTGAATATGCAGCACCACAAACACCATTGGTTACTCTCGCCCTGAAACATGTCGTTGATGTTAGTGCTGCTGTAACATAGGGTGTGCTTGTCGCTCCTCCTATGTTTGTCCATGAACCACAACCCGCTGGCGATGACTGCCATTGTATTGAACCTCTGTAACCGGCTAAGGTCAATGTAACTGTGCTGCCATTGCATATTGAGCCAGCAGATGAGGATGCTGTTCCACCGACAGATGCAGAATAAACAGTAATTACCGGTGACCATGTGCCATGGTTCCAACCGTGCCAATCGCATGCCCCGCTATAAGGATGATGGTAAACCCGATATGTATATGAAGCATTTGATCCGGGCACATTTAATGTACGATTCCATGATGACGAACCTGCATATCCATCAATAAATTCAGCCCATTGAACACCATCTCTTCTCATCCACCATCTGTCCTGCCCTACAGAGGCACCATTACGGGTAATAGTAACAGATGATCCGGTACACATACTTGTTGTGCTGGCAGAAATGGAAGAAGCAGCAACAGGAACAGGATCGACCGTAATTGTAACGCTTCCGCACCCGGCTGACCAACAACCGCCACCGGCAGAATTGTAGCCCCGGGCATAATAAGTGGTTGTGGTGGCGGGAGAAACCGAAAAATTAGCTCCTGGATTGCTCGTTCCTTGGAATGTACTCCCACAACCTCCTGTATACCAATATATCAAAGTAGCATTAGTCGAAGTAGCCGAAATATTGGTGGAAGCACCGCTGCAGATAGTTGCTGTACCGGAGGCGCTAGGGTTGCTTGGGTTGGTGCAGGCGGTGTAGTTAACAAAAAAATATGGACGGCTAGCATTAGACCAACCTATAAAACCAGCATAATTAACATTAAACGCAGCCCAGGGTTTAACACCCACAGCAAACCAGTCATCTGTAAGTCTTCCTTGAAAATCTGCAACCCCGGTAGCGTTTAAGGCATAGGATCTCCATCCAACAGCAAAGGGTATACTGGTTTCTGAAATAAAAGTTGAGCCATCCATAATGTCATTCCTTAAAGCAATCCCACTTTGAGTACTACCCCTGTTAGCCATATCAGTTAAAAGCATTGTTAATCCCCAAATAGTATTATTCCATGCATTCCATTCATATTGGTAAAAGGTTACTGATGATATAGTTGCAGCATCAGAAATAGACGAAATATTAGCCTCAGCATAAGCATTAAACCAAGCATCCCACAATCCGACAAGATAATCACCTCTATAAGTACTCCCATCAAATCCATCATGAAAACCTGTGTAATTTGTACCACTGCAAAAGATATTAATAGTCGGGTCCACAATTACCGGAAATTTTCGATCAGGAGCCAATAGCCATGAAGTTGCTACCACTGTCCAGATTGTAACAACATTACCGCTTTGATTTACTCTATATGAAACATCATTATTGCGCAATAGTTTATTTGGCAAGGTGTTTTCTCTTCGATTATTTGAAAAATTTGAATGGTCATTTACAAATTCTGTTGTACCATCGTTTTGCAGTAATTTCTGCTTATTACTCAAAGTCTTGGATTCATTATAAGATAACTTTTCAATATTTTCCTCATAAGCCACGGGAGGTATATAGCTGGCAATTTCCCTTCCTTTATCATCTATAAATATTATTGTTTTAACAAAATTATTTGAAATATGATTTTGCTGTGTTTTAATTGTTATCGTCCATCCTTGTGGCAAAATGACTGTTTCACAAAATCCGAGGCCGGTAACATCTTTGGGGGGATTAGAAATTGCAGTTTTATCATTAATAATAATATCCATTTTCCGACCATCAGTGCCTTGGGTAAACTTAACATCTATCATGGGAAAAACAGAAGGATATGTCATTTTATTTGCATCAACTTCACATTTAACAACGTTTGGTAAGGTTATTGATCCAATGGGTCCATTGTCTCCAAACCAACTCATTTTAGGGTTTATCCATTCACAAAGAGTTCCCTCCTCCAATTCCAACTTTAATCCCTGGCTGCCACTTTTTTCCGGGTAATAGTGCTTGAAAGAATTTTGGTCATTGGTATAAGCGTAGTCACTATTTCTGCCACTTGTGTTGAGCTTAATTTCTCTACTTATGGTTTTCCATATCCCATTTTCCTTATAATTAAGTGAAGTGCCAGCACTTAAAACGGCAGTGATAGAACCATCAGGATTTTTGAAATGTTTTGATGTTCTGTCTCTTTTAGAAATTATTTCATCCTGTGGTTTTTTGCCGTTATATATTCCGTCTTTTCCCCAGTCAAGAGGAGATAGTTCTTCAGGCTCTGTTGTTTGCTCTGAATTGCTTGTTGCAGTCATAGCTTCTTGTTTCATCACTGGTTTATATGGTGGAGCGGTTTTGTCTTTTATGGGTGAGTTACTTATTATACCTGGCGAAATCACAACAGGTTGCACATTAGTGTTGTCACGGGAAGTGTTTGTTTTTGAAATGCGCGTATTTTGTGCATTAACATCAATTGCAAAACCAGTGAAAAAAAGTACTAAAAATATTTTTAGCAGTGATTTTAAGGAGAATTTATATGGTATATTTTTTTTCATATAAATTTTTAATTTTAGTAACTCTATAAATTAAGACGTAAATATATTAAATTGGTTGCCTAAAACAAAATAATATTAAAAATTTCTATTCGTCAATTATACGAAAATAATAATAAAAAGGTTACAAAAAGTTATTAACATTCAATACATTACTTATCTTATTTAGCTTTTCATCAATATCCTCTTTTTATTTTATGTTAGTAACTCTATAAATAAGACGTAAATATATTAAATTGGTTGCCTAAAACAATAATATTAAAAATTTCTATTCGTCAATTATACGAAAATAATAATAAAAAGGTTACAAAAAAAGTGATTTTTTTTCAATTTTAGTTTATGTGCTTTTTTTGTTTTGGTTTATCAAATATCAAAAGATATCCTAATATGATTAATCCTATTAAACCAACAGTAATATATAAAATCAAAGCTTCCATATTTTAACTATTTTTAATCAATTTATAACCTAACCAAATAAATATCAAAATTACTATTATTCCAACTATTATTAAAAATATTTTTGAGATACCCTCTATCTCTATCACAGATGTTAATACAATACCCCCAAATAAAATTTTTGCTATATCCAAGGATAGCTTCCCCAATTCTTTTTTAGCTTCATTTTTCATAGTGAGAATATGTCAAAATAAATTTTTAATGATGTTAGAAACTCTATAATTAAGACGTAAATATATTAAATTGGTTGTCTAAAATAATAAATATTAAGAAATTTCTATTTATTACTTCTACGAAAATAACAATAAAAAGGTTACATTTTTTATTGATTATTATTTTTAAATAATCTGTAATTCAGTAACATCAGGGTTGTATAATATATCATCATTTTCAAAATCAAGTTTCATACGCCATTTTTGTAAAGTTGAGGCGCCAATTAATACCCCGATACGGTCGTTTCTTCCTACGGGGCAGGTTTTTTTTGATAAACCTTCAATCACCATAAATTCATCAGAAAATCTGTCGCTATTTATATAAAAATCAATACTAATACGATATTTAGCTTCTAAAGTTTGGTCCCCAGCAGTTCCAAACTTAATCGTTTTTGGCAAAGGTGTTAATACTTCTAATTTTTTTGCTAAATCTTTCTGTATACAGGAATAAGTAGAACCACTATCAAACAGGGTTAAGATTTCTTCTTTGCCTTTTGAACCTTCTAATCTTATTTTTTTCTTAATAACTGACATTTTTGATTTATTATTTTATATTTTTTATATTAGAAACTCTATAATTAAGACATAAATATATTAAATTGGTTGCCCTGTTAAATGAAAGACCCTATTAAATAGAAAAAATTTCACAGGGCAGGAATTTAACAGGGTAAACTTAAAACAATAATATTAAAATTTCTATTCATTGTTTATACGAAAATAATAATAAAAAGGTTACAAAAAGTTAGACACGAATTAACACGAAAAATTTCAAATCTTTCTTTAATTATTTAATAAATTAGTGAAAATTAGTGTAATTCGTGGCTAATGTATTGATTTGTAAAAAAAGTATACTAATTTTGGTCTCAGGGGTCAGGTGGAAACACCTAATCCTCCGCCTCAGGCGAATTGTCGGGTGTTTCCACCCGACAAAAAAAGTAAACTAACTTAGTAATCATTACACTAATATAAATAGTAGAGACGAGGCATGCCTCGTCTCTACTATTTTTTAATAAACAATGCCTGATAGACATCAGAATTTATTAAATGTATAAAATACGTTCCTTTACTAAATTTTTCAACATTAAGGTTGATATTATTTGTGCCTTTGGTAGTTTTAAATCGTCTGGAATATACCAATTTACTTCTTAAA
>SDBV01005324.1_pt1 | contig 18199 bp, 18 predicted proteins | sample 2277081 | NCBI WGS metagenome assembly SDBV01 (sample SAMN10402039, study PRJNA504765) | marine sediment metagenome | isolation source: marine sediment core GS10_PC15, 223 cmbsf | place: Arctic Ocean: Southern Knipovich Ridge | collected 2010 | reverse complement strand
CGGTCGGCCCAGCGCACGAGCGTTTGACGCGAAACGCCAAGCTTGGCGGCGATCTTTGCGTAAGAGAGCCCGGAGCCCCTTAGTTCAATGAATTTTCCGTGTGTTTCTGTGTCATACATGGTATTTCCTTTTAATCTTAATTTTATTGTATTTCATTATCATTACTTTCAAAAAAAACTGCTTAGTGCCTGATGGCCAAACCCTAAGCACGATCCGCCGTCGCCAAGGCTATGGCGAGACAGGAATCCGAAATCCGAAGTCCGAAACAAGCACTAATGACCAAAATGCAAATGATCAAAACGGTTCTGACTTCCGTCAGAATTAGGTTTTTAATTTGTCTCGCAGGGCGTTCTGCAGTGAACGCCTTTATACTCAAGTAGCGGGTTGCTGATGATGTCATTTTTGGTTTTCCTTTCAATCTTAAGTTTTCAATGCCTCTATTTTTAGGGACACAAAAAAAAAAGTGTCCCTCCACTTAAGCACAAACTTGTTCAAATTATGCGAAAACAGGGGTGTGAAAATTTTCACAAGCGATGTAAGTGCAGGGGGGGTAAGGAAATAAAATTTTTTATTTTTTTGCCATTTTTCTAAAAAGTACCCGCGCTTTTCATGCTATTCGGACAAACAAGCTCTTGGTTGACCATGTGTGTTACTTTAAGTAGATTGTATTTTTGAATTGACACCCGGAACGTCTTGTTATATTTTAACTGCCAGCAGAAAAGGCAGAAGAAGGGCGAAAAAAAGTGTCTGACATGCTCTGTAGAAAAGCTATAAATACCTAGGGCATGAACACCTGAGGCGTACATTGCCGATTTTATTGAAAAGACTCCCAGGTCTTAAATTTTCCCGAGGGATTACCAACAATTACTTCAAATTGATAAGGAATTTTTTCAACTCCTCCAAGACAGAGGAATCAAAATCCCAATATTTCTTTTGGGCGCCTAATCCAACTGAGTCAACAATTTCTGGTTGTGAAGCAAGAAAAACCTGTGCTTTGAAAATTTGCACTTTTGCTTTTGGTATGTTTTTGGGTGTAGGCTCTAAGGTGGATATGCAGGATGCATATTCATTTACACAGGTCATCGCTTTATGGTTTTCAACAGTTTTTAAACACAAATCCTCAAGCATCGTACCATCAATTGATTCACCTGGCATTACGAAAATGCCAACTTTTGGTTCACCATTGGAAAAGCCTGAGTGTTTTGTAGGTGGAGTAAGACCTGTGTTTTCAACTATACCCGAAATGCTCTCAAATGCTTTGTCATTATCTCTGTCCCGAATAATTGCCAGATGGGTAACAAACGAAGTCCCATCTGCAAGGGAAAAACCCCTGGCATTGACCAAGGCAGGTAGTTTTTTAGGAAACTGATCTTTGCCACCAACTTCATGGATATCAATATCCGTGATGCCTATGTGTTTCAATAGCGCATCAAAGAAATTTTTGTCATCCTTACCCTCGACAGCAAGAACCTTTTTTGATTTTATGGAAGAGAGAGCGTTATCGGGATAAGGCATTACCTGATCTCCCAGTTGCTATCTAGAGATTCAGCAAGTACTTCCTTGTTGTATTCAACCGCTCTAAAGTTTTCGTCTTTTCTCTCGATTCGGAAAAGTTTCGTTTCGGATCCGAATAAACTCATATCAACAGAATTGCAAAAGGCTCTGATGCATTCGTTTGAATGTGTTGTAGCAAAGACTTGAACATTTAGTTTTTCAGACCAATTAAAGATGCCTTTCCATAGTTTCTCCTGAACTGAGTGGTGAAGGCCCGTTTCGATCTCGTCGATTAAAACTACACCGTCTTGCATATCTAACATTGCAAGGGCGACAGATAGAAAACTTGCAATACCACCCCCCATCAGATTGACAGGTATTAGACGAGACAATCCAACTTCAGCTTCCAGAATCCCAACCTCATTGAGCCTGATATCTGATATACGAGGTTCTATTTCGTTAAGAAGCGAAATTAACTCACCGATAAGTTTTTTTCGTTGAATTAAACCAAACCTGACTCTCCAATCAAACCTTGTTGAAGGGCTGACCCAAATACCCTTTTCAGTACTTTGCTTTATGCCCTGTGTCTGAAGTTGGTCCCCCTCAAAGTGAATAGTTGAGATTTCTTCGTTGGTGGGGTCTTGTTCATTGGTAAATCTTAACTTAAGACCGTTTATTACAAAAGCCGCCTTTGAGTCACCGTTTTGAAAATCAACAGAGATTACATCTGATGAAACAGATTTAGTTGGTGTTTCTTTTTGCACCTCCGGGAGTATGACTAATTTTTGCTTCTTTTCTCTATCCCGCAATATCGCTGAAATTTCGACATCCAAGTTAAAATTCATGTTATGAAAAAAAGAGCACCAATATTCATTGCTATGAAGATCAAGACCTCTGAGAATGTTTGCATTAATCGTAAGCTTGGGATTAGTCTGCCCAATAAGGAAAAAAATTGCTTCTAAAATAGTCGTTTTGCCACAATTATTCTGGCCTACAATGAGATTCACTTGACCAAGATTTTCGATTTCAAGGTCGGATATAGCCCTGAGATTTTTGATTTTTATGCTTTTAAACATGAATGCACCTTTAAGTTTTTTAATTTAAACTTTATATATTCGCGTATATTAGAATAATGCTTGCTTTATGCAAAGTCAATAGTTATGTGGAATAACTAAAGGAATCCGTTTATGCCTTATGCCCTAGTGGAACCTTCTTCCATTAACTTTTCTATAACAAATCTACCGCGCATTTCCCCAAAAGACAAACAAAAAAGATTATAAAACATCAATTTCCAGTCCGTATTTCAGGCCTTTTAATTGGAAATCTTGAGTTGACGGGACAAATCTGATATTCTATCTGGAAACAGAGACTTTAAGGATAGAATTGATGGAAACAGGTAAGTTTTTTGATCACAGCCTTTAGGGAGCGTTGCTCAAATACGAAATCCGAATATCGAAATACGAAACAAATAGAAAATTCTAATGTCCAAAATTTTAAACCCAATTCTGACGCAGTCAGAACCGTTTGGATCATTTGTATTTCGGTCATTATTGCTTGTTTAGGATTTCGGATTTAGTGCTTAGGATTCGGACGAACAAGCTCTTGCTTTACCATGTACGATTTGAGGAGGCAGGTAATCGCCGACGCTGCGGATCGCCGGGTTTGAACACACACACAATTTTCTCCTTGACAAAGAAGGTAGTTTGCGGTAGGATTCGGTGACATTTCTGATGAGCAACTGTAGGAGAGATAAAACCATTCATTTCAAAAAACAAGGAGAGAGAACATGATGAAAAGAGCAATTCTAAGAATTTCAATGTGTGTAGTAATTCTGTTGTCAATGAGTGGAGTGGTTAGCGCCTTGTTTCTACCGGGAGATTGTAACGGAGACTGGAAAGTAAATCTTGAAGATTTAGCTATTATGTCTTTTTATTGGCTGGCTGACTGGTCCTCTGCTTTCATAACGACCTGGGATACGAGCCTCGGTGACCCCAACACGGTTACCCTTGCACTGGCTGGTACCGTGAACGCTACTATCTACTGGGGGGACGGTACTATTGAAACCGTAACTAATCAGGGTGCTCGTGTACACGACTACGGCGCTAACGGGATCTACACTGTCGTGGTTACCGGCAGTGTGACAGCATACAAAAGCTCTAACTACGGCGGTTCAGATTCCGAGCGTGCAAAGCTTGTAAGCGTCGATAGCTGGGGGCAACTGGGTTTTACCAGCATGTTGGGTGCGTTCGATAGGTGCTCAAACCTCGTAACAGTTCCGGCTACTTCGGACGGTATCGAAGCCGTCACCGACATGGGCACTATGTTCACAAGAGCGTCATCGTTCAACCAGGACATCAGCGGCTGGGATACCTCCAACGTCACAAACATGAGCCGTATGTTCCAGTATGCGGACTCGTTCAACCAGGACATCGGCGGCTGGAATACCTCCAGCGTCACCGACATGAGCTTTATGTTTTACTCTGCGGACTTGTTCAACCATGACATAGGCAATTGGAACACTTCCAGCGTCACCGACATGCACTATATGTTTTACAATGCGGACTCGTTCAACCAGCCAATAGGCAATTGGAACACCTCCAGCGTCACCGACATGGAAGCGATGTTCTACACTGCGGACTTGTTCAACGGGGACATCGGCGGCTGGGATACTTCCAGCGTCACCGACATGAACCAGATGTTCCGCAGAGCGGACTCGTTCGACCGGGACATAGGCGGCTGGGTCACCTCCAGCGTCACCAATATGGAAGCGATGTTCAGCTTTGCGCCGTTGTTCGACCAGGACATAGGTGGCTGGAATACCTCCAACGTTACCGACATGAGCAATATGTTTGACTCTGCGGACTTGTTCAACGGGAACATCAGCGGCTGGGATACCTCCAGCGTTACCGACATGGCAAAGATGTTTTACAATGCGGACTCGTTCAACCAGCCAATAGGCAGTTGGGGTACCTCCAGCGTTATCTACATGGAAGCGATGTTCGCCTATACATTGTCGTTCAACCAGGACCTGTCCGGATGGTGCGTTACGAATATTGATGAGAAGCCGATCGACTTCGATACCAATGCACTCAGTTGGACACTGCCGCGACCCGACTGGGGAGGGGGAATCTGCCCGTAATAGGATAAACGGCAGGGCTGTGGGCAAGATGTTACGGTCAAGGTTGCCGCGCGACCTATGGTCGCTCGCAATGACAGGATTAGTTTATTGTGTTGAGCAAGTTGTGATTGTGACAACACGGCCAAACTTGTTTGGCCGTGCCACCCGACGGGGTTAATCGATTTTGAGGCCCGCTTTGCCCTTCGATATACCCAGGGCAGGCGGGCATTTATTTTATGGGTGGCAAATCGGGGAGGTTTTAAAAAGAAGTTGGAAATCTTGAGTTTCCGGGACAAATCTGATATTCTATCCGAAAACAGAAACTAAAGGATAGAATTGATGGAAACAGGTAAGGTTTTTGATCGCGGCTGTGTGGCAGTTGGGCTTGGTGAGATCCTCTGGGACATGCTTCCGGGCGGTAAACGGCTGGGCGGTGCGCCTGCGAACTTTGCCTATCATTGTCATGCCCTGGGCGCAGAGGCTAAAGTGTTAAGTGCCATCGGTGATGATGCGCTCGGCAGGGAGGTCATTGACGAATTGAACGCTAAGGGGATCGACGTCGATGGCATCGGGACCAATGCTCATCCGACAGGTACGGTAGAGGTGTCCGTCAGCGACAGCGGGAACGCTCGTTACACTTTCAAGGAAAATGCCGCATGGGACCATATCGAACTGTCCGAAGGGGCCGAAAAGCTGGCGCGGAGGTGCGACGCGGTCTGCTTTGGTTCGCTGGCGCAGAGGGCGGCTGTGTCGCGTAAGAGCATTGAGGGGTTTCTTTCAAGGACCAGGCCTGATTGCCTGCGCGTGTTTGACATCAATTTACGGCAGAGTTATTATTCCAGAGATATTATCGAAAGCTCGCTTATGAGAGCCAATGTCTTTAAGCTCAGTGACGATGAGTTAGAGGTATTGCGGTCGCTTTTGGACCTGTTGGGTTCTGCGGAGGCCGCCTTGCGTCAGATCCTGGTGCGTTACGAACTCGATCTTATCGCACTGACCGCCGGGGCCGCTGGGAGTACCATGCTGGACGCCGAGCATATCGATCACTGCCGGGGTATTTTGGTCGAGGTAAAAAATACCGTCGGCGCCGGCGATTCCTTTACGGCGATGATGGCCATGGGACGGCTGTGCGGGCTGGGGCTGGATGAGATAAATCGGCTGGCAGGAAAGGCGGCGGCTTTTGTATGCACGCAGGACGGAGCGATGCCTGCGCTGGATGCTGAGTTAGTCGCAGAACTTAGAAAGGCGTCCTCTTGACAAGGGGCGGGGTTATAAATATGGAAGAAAACACAATCGACAATCAGACCGACGAACGCTTTATGCGTATGGCCATTGATCAGGCGATGATCGCCGAGGAAAACGGGGATGTGCCTATCGGCTGTGTGATCGTTTTTGACGGCAAGGTCATCGCCAAAGGTTACAACCAGAGAGAGCAGCTAAACGATCCGACGGCGCATGCTGAGATGATCGCGCTGACGGCGGCTTCGGATTTTATGGGTAACTGGCGGCTGGGCGGATGCACGATGTATGTGACGCTGGAGCCGTGTACTATGTGTGCCGGGGCGCTTGTGCTGGCGCGGATGGACAGGTGCGTTTACGGATGTGACGACCCCAAGACAGGAGCGGTAAAGAGCCTGTACAACATCGTTGCCGACGAACGGCTGAACCACAACGTCGAAGTTAGCAGCGAGGTTCTGAAAGACGATTGCAGCTCGCTGATGAGCGAGTTCTTCGCCCGGCGCCGAGCGGAAAACAAAAACGGTGAGTAACCCGGCATATAGCCGCAAATTGTTGTTGCAGAAATCAATGTTTAATGCTATATTTGGCGGCCTATTGGAGAGGTGTCCGAGTGGCTTATGGTGCAGCCTTGGAAAGGCTGTGTACGGTTTTGCCGTACCGGGGGTTCGAATCCCCCCTTCTCCGTTGCATAAAAACGAGTTTTAAAAGGCGTTACGGGGGAAAATAAAAAATAAATAGCGGTGTTGACTTTTATGGGGGTTTCGCGTATTATATTCGGGCAGTGGTTTTGGGTAAAAGAATTGAAATTACTGCGTGGAAGGTTGCTAAGTGAATATTGTTGTTGTTATACCCGCTCGTTACGAGTCAACACGCCTGCCCGGGAAAGTTCTCGCTAAAGAAACGGGCAAATTCCTCGTCCAGCACACGTACGAACGTGCTAAAAGTGCGTCCACGGTCGAAAAAGTCATTATCGCTACCGACAGCACGGAAGTTATGAAAGCGTGCAATACATTCGGGGCCGAGTGCATTATGACCAGCAAGGACCACCAAAGCGGGACCGACAGGATCGCTGAGGCAGTAACAAATATCGACGCTGATATAATAATTAATTTGCAGGCAGATGAGCCTGAGATCGATCCGAAGTGTATCGATCAGGTTGCAAAGCTGCTGATCGACAACCCGGAAGCTGAAATGGCTACGCTGATCGCACCGTTCGACGACGAAAGCCAGATAACGGACCCGAACGTTGTAAAGTGCATCACGGACAATAACGGCAGGGCGATATACTTCTCGCGGTCGGTGATACCTTATAATAGAGATGCAGGGGGAGCTGGGGATAGCAGCCTGTATTACAGGCACCTTGGGATGTATGCTTATCGGAAGGATTTTCTGGTGACGATAACGGCGCGAAAGCAGACGCCGCTGGAGCTTAGCGAAAAGCTTGAACAGCTACGCGCGATCGAGTACGGATATTCGATCATGGCCGGTGAGGTAAAGCACTGCTGGGAGGGAATCGATACCCCGGAGCAATATAAGAGATTTGTAGAACGAACATTAAAGGATTAGGTTTTATGGCAGATAGCAGGGAACTACTAAGCAAGGTTAGCGACGTTTCGACGGACACCGAATACTTTTCGCCGATACCGACGGGGTATAAAAAGGGCAAGTGCCGGTATGTTGTCGTGATGGGTACGGTGATGAGCGGTCTCGGTAAGGGGATATTCTCATCCTGTCTTGCCAAACTTATGCAGGATAAGGGGCTAAAGGTGGCGCCTATCAAGCTGGAAGGTTACTTGAATATCGACTCGGGGACGCTAAACCCATTCAGGCATGGGGAAGTGTTCGTTCTCGATGACGGTATGGAAACGGATATGGACCTTGGTACTTATGAGCGAATGCTTAACCAGGACCTGTCGCGGTCGAACTTTTCTACGAGCGGTCAGATATACAACTCTGTACTGGCAAAGGAACGACATGGCGATTACCTGGGGCGCGATGTTCAGATGATCCCGCATGTTACCGGCGAGGTTAAGCTTAAGCTGCGGAAGCTTGCGATGGACTCGGACGCGGATATTGTTTTCGTCGAGATCGGCGGGACAGTGGGCGATCTTGAAAATGCGTTCTATATTGAAGCGATGCGAGAGCTTGCGTATGAAGAAGGGCCAGGCAGCTGCTGCTTTGTAGGGCTTACTTATATACTGGAACCGAAAACCCTGGGCGAACAAAAGTCAAAGGCCGCTCAGCTTGGTATAAAAATGATGATGCAGACGGGTATCCAGCCGGACATCATTGCCTGCAGAGCGGAAAACCCGGTAAGCGAAACCGCACGCCAAAAGATCTCGGTCTTTAGTAATGTTCCGCTCGAAAGGGTGTTTAGCATGCATGACTCTGCGAGCATCTATACGATCCCGTCGATGCTGCGCGAAGGTGGGCTTGATTTTGAGGTTATTCGAAAGCTTAAGCTCGATGACAGGATAAGCCTGCGTAAAGAACGTAAGGAGTGGGCGAGGTGGTGCGACTTTACCGATAAGATCGACAAGGAAAGACAGGCGGTCAGTATCGGCATTACGGGCAAATATACGTCCGTTCGGGATAGCTATGCTTCTATTATAAATGCACTGGAGCATGCCGGTATCTGGCTGGGCGGAGATGTTAATATCAAGTGGATCGATACGACGGGGCTTGACGAAAGCAATGTCGCTGAGAACCTGCAGGACGTTGACGGTATTATCGTCCCCGGCGGATTCGGCATACGGGGGACCGAGGGAAAGATCGCGTGCGTTAAGTATGCACGTGAAAATAATCTTCCCTTTCTCGGTATTTGCCTTGGCTTCCAAATGGCAGTGATAGAATTTGCTCGTAACGTATGCGGGCTAGAAAACGCCAACAGCACCGAGATCGATGACGATTGCGTCCATGGTGTTATCGATATTCTTCCCGAACAAAAGAAGATCGAAGGGCTTGGTGGCAACATGCGTCTGGGGGGACATGATATTGAGATCAAGCGCGATACTATCGCATATAAACTTTTTGGCAACAGCAAGATCGTGCGTATGCGGTTTAGGCATCGTTATGAGGTTGACCCGAAGTATATCGATCAGTTTGAAGGTGCCGGTCTGTTGTTTTCAGGTAAGGCACCGGACTATCCGATCATGCAGATACTTGAGCTAAAGGATCATCCTTACTTTATCGGTACGCAGGCTCATCCGTGTCTTACCTCTCGGCCATTGGCGCCGCAACCGATGTTCGTCGGACTTGTCGCTGCTGCGATGGGTCAAAAGGATTGCATCGAGATAACCAGAAAAATATGTTCTTAACGAGGTGTTTTGGCAACACGGTCCTTAATTGTCGGGCTGTTGCTGTTTTTCCATAAGAGACTTCATTATCCCAACCATTCCGATGGCGGCACGTTCGTGTTGCTGCTGCTGAGCTTCCATCGTTGCCTGGCATTCGGTAACCAGATCCTTTTGTCGCTGTATTTCCCGATCTTTTTCCTGAAGTTGTTTTTTAAGCTGCAAGTTTTGGTTCGCCACAAGCCTTGCTCGCTTGTCTGTTGTGGGTGATTGCTGCTCCTGACATCCGGTTGCGACGATGAAAAGGGCCAATATGATGGCATAAAGTGCTGGTTTGACGGTAATGTTCATTTTCAGTGTCCCTTCTATAACATTAAACAGGCGTTGCCGATGCTATAATATACCCCTAAGTCTGTATTTATCAAGATGTTAACAAAAAAATGGAAGGTCCTGCCGTGGCCAGAGAACCTTCCATTTTACGAAACCTAAAAGATTTCAAAGCCTATCTTTTTCTCTTTTTAGCTTTCTTTTTCGTAGCTTTTTTCCTTTTCTTAGCTTTCTTTTTCGTTACTTTTTTCTTAGCTTTTTTCCTTTTAGCTTTCTTCTTCGTAGCTACTTTTCTCTTAGCTTTTTTCTTCGTAGCTTTCTTCTTTTTAGCTACTTTTCTCTTAGCTTTTTTCTTAGCAACTTTTTTCTTAGCTTTTCTTCGTTTTGCCATTTGTAAATCACCTCCTTTCGGCTTTTTTTAAATGTGGCACTTTTAATTTATCTAAGTGCCTTTAGTATACTTGTTTATCGTCAAAAATCACGTTCGTACTGCATATTTTTTTTTATAGATTTTTTTTTGCCATGATTTTTATTTATTGTTTTGTTTGCGGTCAAAAGTGGTTAAGATGTTTTTATTGGAATGTTCTTGCAGACGTTAACTTTCATGTTTTTCTGAAATGCGTTAGATAGTGTGTTTTAGGGCATTGTAAGGCAGTTTCACAGTTTAGTATTTACTGTTTTCATTTACTGTTTGTTTTTTTAGTTTTAAAGTAAGCAATGTTATTATGGATAAAATCATAGTTTTCGCGTATGTATTTTTTTTTTAAAAAAGTCGTATTTTTTTTATATTTTTGTTAAGATTTTACAACAAGTAACAGGTTTTTGTTATTTCTTGAAAAGAAAAGAAAATGAAGATTATACTTTTTGGCGGTTCATTTGATCCAATACACAAGGGACATCTTGGTGTTGCGCGTTATTCTTTTGCAAAGCTCGGGGCAGATAAACTGTTCTTGATCCCTGCTAAACGATCTCCTCACAAGAAAGATTTTCCATTTGCTTCCGCTGCAGACAGGTTAAATATGCTGCGTCTTGCGATAAGCGAAACAGACGAGTTTGAAGTTAGCGATATGGAACTGAACCGTTCGGATCCGAGTTACACAATCGATACTGTTTTTGAATTTACGCATGCGTATGGTGATTCAGTTGAGATATTCTGGCTGATCGGGGCCGATACCATCAAAGATCTTGCCAAGTGGCAGCGTATATGCGAACTTATCGACGCTTGTAATGTCTGCGTTATGTACCGGTCAGGGTTTAAAAGACCGAATTTTACGGAATTTAGAGAACATTTGGGGCAAAAACGTGTAGAAAAGCTGGATAAATATGTTATTTCGACTCCCTTGATCGATATTAGCAGCACGGATATTCGGCGAAATATCAGGGAAAGGCGTGATGTGTCGGCTTCTCTTCCACAGGCAGTTATGGGTTATATCGAGCAAAACCGGTTGTATGTCGATGAGGATGGGTGAGAGTTCACCTTAAACCGTGGTTTCTTTGTTTTTAATTGACTTTACGCGTGTTTACGCTTAAAATGCGTGGTCGGGAGTATAAACCGGTTTCAGGCTGATTTTTTCCAATAAAACCGGTGTTCGGCTTTGTGATGAAGGCCTTTAACAGCGATGTTGTTTCTTTCGTTGGCGTGTGAAAGCACAGGTTGTTGTACAAAAAAAGATTAGACCGCGCATCGAGGCGCAGTTTTTACGTGTGCATGGTATGAGGTAAAATTTTTCGTTGGAGATGTTTGATGTTTAATAGAAGCACTTTTTTATTTACCGCGTCTTTAGTTATCGTATTATTCTTTTCGCAGACGGCATATTCTCAGGGTCTTGAGGTCGACTGGAATAATTTTCTTCATTACACCGCGATAGGCCGATTTGATCTGGCATCCGATTATGCCGAGAAGATCGTTGCTTCCGATCCTGACCCGATCGAGTTGCTTACTCTTAGCGAAGAGAACACTAACGGTTATCGTATTTTGTTGAAAATGAACGCCGACAGTGCTGAGTTACGGCAGGTCAGCGGCGAAATACTTACTATCATCGAAGAGGGTCGTTACTTGAAGCGCACTGATGCGCGGATCATTGTTGCCGAGATACAGCGTCTTAGCACGACGATACGCGGTCGCCTGGCTGCTGAGGCGAGGCTTAAGAACGCCGGCGAGTTTGCGATACCTTATATGCTTGACGCATTGGCGGATTTCGATCGCAAGAGCGAGTTTGCCAATATTGCGATGGCACTTCCCAAGGTTGGTAAAGATGCAATTCGTCCGCTGGTCACTGCTTTGCAGACAGATGACAGTGCTGTAAAGGCAGAGATCGTACGGGCACTTGGCGATATAGGTTATCCGCAGTCGCTGGGTCACTTGAAATATGTTGTCGAAAATGACGCGTCTCCCGAACTGCGTACGCTTGCACAGGAGTCTATCGAAAAGATCGACGGCTCGGCGATGGCGGTTCCTGCCAGTGAACTACTCTTCAATTTAGGACGTTCGTACTATTTCCATAACGAGTCGCTGCTGCCATCTTCAGAGATAGATTATGCAAATGTTTGGTTCTGGGATGTCGCTACAAGGCATCTTGTCCGGGAAGAGGTTAGTAAGAGCTATTTTAACGAGTTGATGAGTATGCGTTCGTGCGAATGGTCGCTTAAAGCCGACGAAAACATCGGTAAGTCGATCGCTCTCTGGCTGGCTGCCTTCTTTAAGGCAGAGTCTGCCGGTGCAGCTCAGCCTAAATATTTCGGTGACGCTCATATGGATGCCAAGGCGTATGCAAGGACAGCCGGTCCGGAATACCTGCATCAGGCTCTCGATATGGCGATCAAAGAAGGCAACGCTTATGTCTCGCTCGGTCTCGTTGAGGCTTTGGCAACTAACGCCGGCGAACGCTCATTGATGTACAGAATAGGTGTGGCGCAGCCTTTGGTTGCGGCTTTAAGCTTTGATGACGTTTCGGTGCGGTACAGTGCTGCTATTGCTGTGGGTTTGGCAGGTCCGGGTTCGAATTTTGTAGGCAGCGAACTTGTTATCAAAAACCTTGCAAGTGCGATAGGTCCTGCGGCTGGCCAGGAACTCGATGCTGAGATGGCCGATCAATACGCAATCAGAGCGATCACTGTAATGGCTCAGCTTGGCGCAACACGAAACCAGGTTATAAAGCTTTCACAGGCGATACCTGCTCTTATAGAAGCTACGAAGGACAGTCGGGAAGTAATACAGATCGTTGCGGGCGGAACTCTTGCCTATCTTAACAGTTCCGATGCACAGAATGCTATCGCTGCTATGGCTCTCAGTGATGACAACTCCCAGAATGTTCGAGTTGAAGCATTTAAGACGCTGGCGATATCAGCTAAGCAGAACGCGAATCTTCTTGATGAGAGCAAGGTTGATGCGATATACGCTCTTGTAGGGTCCAACTCCACCGATGTAGCGCTCAGGCGAACAGCGGCGGGTGCCTATGGTGCCTTGAACCTTCCCAGCAAAAAGGTTAAGAATCTTATACTTGACCAGGCGGTGAATTAACTGTTTACTTTCCTGCAGCGATGCGTTACTTTGGGTGCATGGCTGAAAAGGAACCGAAAGAAGATGACAGTTCACGGAACAGTTTGCGTTGGCTAAGCGCCGGCGTTGAGTTCTGTGTGGTGATCGGTATCTTTAGTTATTTCGGTTACTGGCTGGATAAGCGTCTTGATTGCGGGCCGGGGATGTTGATCATTTGTTTCCTGGTTGGTTTTATCGGGATGGTGTACACCTTTTATAAGGACGCGAATAAGTAATACCATATAATATGCCGGGGGATATGGATTACCCGGCGGGGAAAATTTAAACGGATGGAACCGGCTGTGAATGATAGTTACCACATGATCCTGGCATCGACAAGTCCTCTGGACCACGTTATAGCCAAACCACTTTTTACCCTGGACTTGTTCGGGTATCCGCTTGTCGTAAGCAATCATTTCTTTATGATAATAGCTGCAACCGCGCTGCTGCTTATTTTTCTTCCGCGTTCCGTTAAGGGCACGTCTCTTGTGCGGACGGGGTTTGGCAATCTTATCGAGTCAGTCTGTGTTTTTGTAAGAGATGAGATCGCTAAGCCGTTTTTGGGGGCCGACACGGACAAACACATTGGATTTATCTGGACGGTTTTCTTTTTTGTCCTGACGATGAACCTGCTTGGTATGATACCGATATCCGATACGATCCGTTTGATAACGGGAAAGCCGTCTCATATAGGCGGTGCCGCTACAGCCAATATATATGTTACTGGCACGATAGCGATGATCGCTTTCTTTGCGATCCATGTTTACGGTATCCGTCAGCAGGGGGTGGCCGGCTATGTCAAGAATTTTGCCCCGGCTGTTCCGTGGCCTATCCTGCCATTTATATTTGCGCTGGAGGTTATCGCAGCCCTTGTGAAACCGTTTGCCCTGGCGGTGAGGCTGTTTGCGAATATCTTTGCCGGGCACGTTGTGATCGCGGCGATAATCGGGCTTGCTATACTCTTTAAGAGCCTGCCCGGAATGATCGGTTCGATCACGGCAGCGGTGTTTATAAGCTGCCTGGAGCTTTTCGTTGCGTTTTTGCAAGCGTATATTTTTACTTTTCTTACTACAATATTTATAGGTTTCGCGGTTCACCCGGAACACTAGGTTTCAAACTGACTTATGGTCAGTTTGAGAATTTAAAATTACGAATTACGAATTAAGGAACCCGCCTTTGGCGGAAGGCTGTTTTATAGCAGTTATATTGTTAGGATGTAATTGATCAGTTGAAAACTAATTATTTGTTTTGGAGGTTTATTTGAGATGTTTGATTTAATGGGTTCTGTATTGGCAGAGATAACTATTGACAGCGAGACGTTTAAGAGCTTTGGCGCAGTGATAGCATGCGGTATTATTATTGTCGGCGCCGCGACGGGTATCAGTAGGATCGCGAATGGTGCAACCGAGGCGATCGCTCGTCAGCCTGAGGCCGGCGGAAGGATATTTACGAGTATGCTTCTTGCTGCGGCACTTATCGAAGGTGTTACGTTCTTTGCGCTTATCATTTGTCTACTGAGTAGTTAATTATCGGGGAAGATGATGCCTTTGAAAGTTTGTTGCATATTAGCGATCTTTCTGTGTTTGTGCCCTGCGTTATTGGCAGAGGACAGTCATGTTGAGGATGTGTCTGCGCGTGGCGAGCAGCAAAAGATCAATCCTTTTGCGGGTTATCCGCTTGATTCGCTGTGCGCGGTGGTTGCGTTTGTTTTGCTGCTATCGGTTCTGGGCAAGTTTGCTTGGAAGCCTATGATCGCCGGTCTAAATGCGCGTCAGCATTATATCGAGAAGCAGATCGCCGATTCTGAGGCGACGAAAAAGGATGCGTTGAAGGTGCTGGGCGACTACCAAGCCAAGATAGATAACATTGAACGCCAAGGCAAGACGATAATCGACAGGCATACCAAGGAAGCCGAGAAACAAAGCGCAGGAATCATCGAAAAGGGCAAAGAGCATGTCGAGGATATGAAGGTTAAGGCACATGCCGATATCGAGCGTCAGCAGAATATAGCGCAGGCGGAGCTTTGGACACAGGCAGGTGAGATCATACTGGAACTTGGTAAAGAGGTGTTCGGAAAGGCGCTCGACGAAGGGGACAACCAAACGCTTATAGACAGTGCCATAAAACAGCTTGCCGAAGAAGAGAAAAAGGAAAGGGATCGAGAAAACGCATAGATGAGCGAAACGACCAAACATATTGTAAGGGAGATATACAGTGAGGTTATCTTTGAGATGGCTCGCGATGCGGAGATGCTCGAAGAGATATTAGAGGATCTCGGGTGTATCGAGGGCGTGCTGAGCGATGAGCCTGATTTTGCAATATTGCTTGGAACCCAGACCATAAAAGGCGCCGAGAAAAGCGATATCGTGCGAAGGGTCTTTGGCGGTAAGGTTAACGATCTGACGCTTGATTTTGTCAGCGTACTTGCAAGAAGGGGGCGGATGAATTTTCTGCCGGCGATATCTGACAGGTATCAGATCATGATGGACAGGTACCAGCAGAAGATGCTTATTGAGATTACTTTGGGCAAATCACCCAGCGATAAGTTTTTATCGCGTCTTAGCGGCGATCTTTCAAGGGCGATACATGCAAGCGTTAAGCTGGTAGTTCATGTTGACCCTGCGATCGTCGGCGGGATCGTTATAAGGAAAAGCGATAAGGTGATAGATAATTCGGTAAGGACGATCTTGAAGAATACCGTAGCTACGGTGATGGAAAGATCGAAAGTGAAGATAAGAGCAGCGGGCTAAACCAAAAAAGATTTACCGCTGAGGACGCGGAGATCGCACTGTGTAAATTGTACCGTAAAAGAAATTGCCACAGAGGAAAAAGAGTAAAGCAGAGAAAAAGCGATAAGTTGAATGATTGTAGTATGGAGTCATTATATAGATGAAATTTGATGTAAACGAAATTTCGAGCCTGATAAAACAGGAGATACAAAAATATAAGTCTAGCGTCGAAATCGCACACGTCGGCAAGGTACTCGAAGTAGGTGACGGTATTGCCCGCATCTACGGTCTTGACACAGCGATGGCAGGCGAGATGCTGGAGTTCGAGAACGGGGTTATCGGAGAGGTCTTTAACCTCGAAGAGGAATCGGTCGGCGCGATCATCTATGGCGATTATCTTAAGGTCAAAGAATCCTCGACGGTACGGTCCACCGGCAAGGTGCTTACGGTACCGGTTGGCTTTGAACTTTTAGGACGCGTCGTAAACGCGTTTTGCGATCCTATCGACGACAAAGGGGCTCTCGAGTGCAAGGAAAGACGGCTTGTAGAATCGCCAGCGCCGGGTATCGCCGACAGGCAACCCGTCGATCAACCGCTGCAAACAGGGCTAAAAAGTGTTGACTCGATGATACCGGTTGGTAAGGGGCAGCGCGAACTGATAATCGGCGACAGGAAAACCGGCAAAACCGCTATCGCCCTTGATACGATCATCAACCAGAAGGGCAAGGATGTTATCTGTGTTTATGTAGCGATCGGGCAAAAGAAATCGACGGTCGCTGAGGTGGTCCATACGCTGGAAAGCTTTGGGGCGATGGAGCATACGATAGTTGTATGCGCGAGCGCAGCGGATTCTGCAGCGATGCAGTATGCAGCTCCCTATGCGGCAACGGCGGTGGCAGAATATTTCATGAACGAACACAATAAGGATGTGCTGTGTGTTTATGACGATCTGAGCAAACATGCTATTGCGTATCGTGAGCTTAGCTTGCTGCTGCGTCGTCCGCCGGGCAGAGAGGCGTTCCCGGGAGACATCTTTTATCTGCACAGCAGGCTTCTGGAAAGAAGCACCAATCTGCGAGATGACCTCGGCGGATCGCTTACGGCGCTGCCGATCGTTGAGACGCTGGAAGGTCAGGTCTCGGCGTATATTCCGACGAATATCATTTCGATCACCGACGGGCAGATATATCTGCAAAGGGATCTGTTCCTTAGCGGCGTTCGTCCCGCGGTCGATGTCGGTATCAGTGTCAGCCGAGTCGGCGGCGATGCTCAGCCGATCGCGATGAAAAAAGTCGCACCGAAACTAAGGCTCGACCTGGCGATGTTCCGCGAGATGCAGGCGTTCGCACAGATGGGAACCGAGCTTGACCCGGCAGCACAGGCACAACTGGACCGCGGAAAACGAATGGTAGAGATATTAAAGCAAAAACAGTTCTCGCCTTTGGGCGTTGGCGAGCAGGTGATAAGTATTTTGGCAGGTTCTGCGGGACTGGTGGACGAGATCGATGTCGCCGACGTGTCGCACTTTATTACCGAGATGATAGACTGGCTGCACCTGGAAGCAGCCGAATACTTCGATCATATCGAATCGGGAAAAGACATCAACGATGAGTTCATCGAAGAACTGACAGAGGCGGTAAGAGCGTATATGACGATCTATAAGTTTTCGTTTGGAAGATAGATGGCAGGGACAAGGCAAATTTTGCAAAGATTCAAGGCCACTGAGAACATCAGTAAGGTCACCGGTGCGATGGAGACCGTAAGCGCGGTGAAGTATCGTCATCTGTTCAATACATGGCGAGATAGCATTGAGTTTTACGATGCGCTGGCACAACTTGCATACCTTGTTATTACTGCCGAAAAGAGCATCGACCATCCGCTTATGCACCCCAACGAGGCGAAAACGAACGCGATCATCGTTACCGGGAGCAATCGCGGTTTGTGCGGCGGGTATAACAGCAATGTCTATAAGCAGATCGAAGTACACGCCAACATGGCAAAGCGGTTCGGCAGAGAGCTTGAAATTTACGCACAGGGCAAAAAAGCCATAACGCATTTAAACAACAGGAAGATAAAACTTTCCGGCACGTTCGAGGAATTTGAAGAGGTTCCATCGGTTCAGCAGACAAACGAGATCGCGGACGATTTTATCGAGCAGTTTTTGCAGGGAAAGATAGGGCGGCTTGGCTTTGTTTACACGCGTTTCTTTTCGCCGGCCAACCAGAAGGTACAGACGCTGACCATACTTCCGGTTGCCGATCTGATCGACGACCTCACGACCCGGGCTACGGTTATATGGCCCTGGGAACTGGCGTTCGAGGACTTTTTGCTTTCGCCGTCGCCGGAAAGAATTTTCGATACGCTTGCACGGATGATGATAAGAACTGCGATAAAGGGCTGCTTCCTTGAGGCGGCGCTTAGCGAACACTTAGGGCGTGTCGTCGCGATGAGAAGTGCAACC
>SDBV01005323.1_pt1 | contig 18199 bp, 17 predicted proteins | sample 2277081 | NCBI WGS metagenome assembly SDBV01 (sample SAMN10402039, study PRJNA504765) | marine sediment metagenome | isolation source: marine sediment core GS10_PC15, 223 cmbsf | place: Arctic Ocean: Southern Knipovich Ridge | collected 2010 | reverse complement strand
TTAGTATTATTGTTTTTCTAATCAGACGTTTTATGACTAAACCGACTACTCTTTCTGGGAGGGCAGCGTATTTCTCATTGATGTTAACATTTTATTTATTTGCAGCTTTTACGCTTGGCTTAGTCATACTTGTTGCTAGCTCTAATGATGCCCAAGCAGCCTTTGGTTTAATAGGTATCCCATTTTTCGCTGTTCCTATGTCTGCCCCCGTGTTTCTAGTCGGGTGGGCAGCTTCTTATCTCTTCCTTTCTATCCGTGAGAAGAAGAAAGCCACTATACTCCCAGGAGGGAGTGTCGCGAAAACAGGAGTGAACAAGGGGCTTGTTGTTGTAGCGGTTTTAATAATAATTGCTGCTGCTGCTTGGTATTCCTATAACAAATATGCTAGCTCTCTTGCAGATAAAGCTCGGGAAACAACAGATGAACAGGAGATAAGGGAATTGTTTGATAGCTTCTGGGCAAAGCGTGATGCGGATATAAGGAAAGCTATTGCGTATAACGAAGCTACCTCCTCGAACCTTCTACGTGAGTTAAGTGCAGATAGAGATGGAGATGTCCAATATGCGGTTGCAAGCAACCCAAATACACCGCAAGATGTTTTAAGAACACTATACGAAGAACGTGCCTGTTACTATGGCTGTACTTCAGCTCTTGCTGGTAATCGTAGTACGCCTGCTGATATATTAAGGGAGTTGAATAAAACCGGGGGTGGATTTACGCAAGCTACTCTTGTGGGAAATTCTGGCACTCCAACAGACGTTTTGATTGAAATATATCAGGACGAAGAAGTTATGAACTATATTAGGAGAGATGCCCTTCAAGCTCTTCGAGAAAGAGGAGTTTTTGATTATTAATGTATACTATTTTTTATCGTGAAATTTCTTGTGCACCTCACGTAGTTGCTTGTCAGTTACGTGGGTATAGATTTGAGTGGTTGTGAGATTTGAATGGCCTAAGAGGGCTTGGACGGAGCGAATATCTGCTCCGTTTTGTAATAGATCGGTTGCAAATGAGTGTCTTAATATGTGTGGGGTGATTCTTTTGCCCACAATTCCTGCTACGATTGAATATTTCTTTATTAATCTTTGGACACTCCTTGGTGTAAGTCTCAAATTTTCATACTTATCAAACCTTGCGTTCTTGGGAATCTGGATAAATAGAGCATCATCAACGTCACTTCGTTTTTCAATATAGTCTTTTATTGTCTGTTTCGCTTTGTCTGATAGAAAGACGAGTCTTACCTTCCCTCCCTTTCCTTTCACGGCTACTTCTCCCCTATCAATATTGATCTCATTCCTATTTAACGAGCATAATTCTGATACACGAAGACCCGTAGAAAAGAGAGTTATGAGTATTGCCCGATCTCTTAGTGCTCTTAGATCATCTTCTTTTGGTGCTTCAAGGAATCTTTCTAGATCTTTTGCATCCAAGAACGATACCTCTCTTTGATCTTGTTTAGCCAATTCTATTTTTTCGGGATGCACTGACTCCACTCCGATCTTGGAAAGATATTTAAGGAAAGCTCTCAGAGCTATTACGTAATAGTTCTGGGTGATTTTCTTTAGAGTCTGTCCTCTTTCATCGGTGATACGGTTCAAATGAAGTCGGTATTTTCTAATTAGATCTTCAGTGAGCTCTCCGGGAGAGGATATTTTGGCGAACTCGAAGAATTTATTGAGATATCTGTCGTAATTCTCGATTGTTTTGGCTGATCGGTTCTTCTCTATCTCTAGATATTCGAAGAATTGAGTTTTATATTCTTGCATGTTCATGTCGCACAATATTAGTATACCCCACTCTATCCTTTTCGGGTATAATTTAAAATATGAGTTTTATAAAAGACTAATTGTTATCTCAAATGAATCCAACAGGAGTTCAGATATTAGCGGAATTTCTAGATTGTGGGAATTCCGAATTATTGAAAGATCCTAAGGATATGGAGAAAGCCGTTGTGAAGGCGATCAAAAAAGCGGGGATGAAGTGTACTGATATCATCAGTCGAACTTTAAGTCCGGGCCTTACGGTTACGGCTATTCTGACGGAATCCCATGTAGCGATTCACACATATCCTGAAGCGTGTCATGTAAGTGTAGATGTTTTTACTTGCTCTTCTAATATAGACAAACCTAAGAAAATGGTTGATTCTCTCAAGAAAGATCTCAACTCGGCTCTTTTGAGGTATAAGATTCTAAGCAGAGGAAACGATATTGGTGATTTAGAAGAAAATGGTATTACTTGTCACTCAGTAGTCGGTTTGCAGACAAAATATCATGTAGAGAAGATGTTGTATCGGAAACAGTCTGAATTTCAGCTCATAGAAATAATACAAAATCCCAAATTTGGGAGGATGCTGTTTCTAGACAAAGACCTTCAAGTGGCCGAAAAGGATGCTTATCTGTACAATGAAGCAATGGTTGATCCTGTTATGAAATCTTCAGATTATGGTGATATAGCGGTCGCTATCTTGGGAGGAGGGGATGGTGGGGTCCTTCACGAAATACTGTCTTACGAAAAAGACTCCAAGGTCTATCTGGTGGATATAGATAAGCAAGTTATTACTGCATCAAAGAAGTATCTCAAGAGAATACACAGGGATGCTTTCAGGCATCCGAGGGCCAAGATTGTTGATGCAGATGCTAATAAATGGCTGGATGCAGGTAAAGAAGATCTGGATATTGTTATCTATGATCTCACTACCCATCCGGAGTCTCGTACGAGTCAGGACAGAGCCCATTTTTTGAACGATATGTTTTACAGAATCAGCAAGAGGATGGCCGAAAACGGAAAACTTAGTATGCAGTGTTGTTCAGAATACGATACCGAGACCAGAGACTTGGTGGAAGTAATACTCAAAAGATACTTCAAGAATATACAATTCAAAGCTCATTTCATCCCTTCATTCTGTGAGCCTTGGCTTTTTGCCACGGCCGTAGTTAAATAGCCCTTTTTAGCTGGTATTGACTAATGTCAGCTTTTTTTGTACCATCTTGCGGAGTTAGAAGATTCGTGATATGGTAAGAAAGTGAGCAGACCGCTTACACCTTTCAATATGTTAAAACCTAGAGAAAAACAAAACGTAATTAAGAAGCACTCTATGCATGAAAAAGACACCGGCTCTAGTGGGGTTCAGGCCGCTTTATTTACTAAAGAGATTGAGCGTCTTACAAAGCATTTGAAAAAGCATCAAAAAGATAACTCTTCAAGAAGAGGTCTCTTAAAAATGGTTGCAAAGAGGAAGAGACTTCTAGATTACTTAAAAGACGTAGACCCAAAGAAGTATAACTCTATAGTTAAGGAATTGGGTCTACGAAAATAAAGGTATGGCTATGCCAACAAAACAAAAAACACAAGCACTCAAGAGAAAAGTCCTTCGAGTAGGGGCTTTTGTCGATACACAAAATCTTTATCACTCAGCTAAAAACCTGTATAAAGCCAAGGTTAATTTCAAGGCAGTATTAAAAGCTGTAACGGATGGCAGAGAGTTGGTAAGGGCTTTCGCCTACGTAGTCAGAACAGAATCAGGAGAAGAAAAGGGATTTATCGATGCTCTTGAGAAGGCAGGATATGAGATAAAGGCTAAGGATTTACAGATATTCCCCGGAGGATTTAAAAAGGGAGACTGGGATGTAGGTATTGCAGTAGATGCCATTCGCCTATCAGATAACCTAGATGTGATTATTGTCGTTTCAGGAGACGGAGATTTCCGACCTCTAGTTGAATTCCTACAATTCAAAGGAAAGATTGTAGAAGTTGCTGGGTTCAGGAAGAGCACGAGCGCCAAGATCATCGAAGAAGCAGATTTCTTCCATGATCTTGAGGTTGGTGTTAACAAGTACCTCATAAAGTAAACATTAATAAAACGAGGAAGACGGAAGAGGAACAAATATAATGGGGCTTTGGCCTTATCCCCCATCCAAAGGATGAGAGATGTGGCCAGGATCTTGTTACTCGATTCTTCTTCTCGTTAATCAAATATGAAACCACAAAGTTTCAGTACTGATTTCGGAGGAAAGAAGTTAGAAGTTACGTTGGGTGAATTAGCCCAGCTAGCTGATGGTTCATGCATGGTTAGATACGGTGGAACAACCGTATTAGTTACCGCTGTCATGGCCAAAGAACCTAAAGATGGGGACTATTTCCCATTGATGGTTGATTACGAAGAGAAATTCTACGCAGCAGGTAGAATAAAGGGTAGCCGTTTTCTTAAAAGAGAAGGCCGTCCTGCTGAAGATGCTATCTTAACTGCAAGATTGATCGATAGATCAATGAGACCTAGATTCGATCAACGAATCAGAAACGAAGTACAGATCGTTGCGACTGTACTATCTTTTGATCGGGAAAACGATGCTGACATCTTAGCACTATTTGGTGCTTCTTTGGCATTGATGATTTCGGACATTCCTTTTGCTGGCCCTATCTCGGGTGTCAGAGTAGGACGAAATGATAAGCCAGTAATCAACCCTACATACAAAGAACGAGAAACCGGTGATTACGATATAGTCGCTGCTGGAACAGATGATAAGATTAACATGTTCGAGATTGGAGCTAACATTGTTCCAGAAAAAGATATCTTAGATGGTATCGCTCTTGGATTTAAAGAAATCCAGAAACTAAACAAGTTCCAGGGAGAAATAGCTAAGAAGGTTGGCAAAGAGAAGAGAGCCATCACTGTTCACGATATTGATCCTGAAATGGCTAAAAAGATTGAGAGTTTCATAGACGGTAAAATGGATAAGGCAATATATATTGAGGATAAGAAGGAAAGAAATGCTGCTCTTGAGAAACTCGAAGCAGACCTAAAAGAATCTCTAATGGAAGAATATGAAGAACATATGGATGATGTGGAGCATGTGTTCCACTCTGAAGCAGATAGAATCGTTCACGAAAATATCTTAAAGAATGGCAAAAGACCGGATGGTAGAAAGGTAGATGAGATTCGACCTATATCCATAAAAGCAGGGGCATATCCTCACACTCATGGAATGGGATTGTTCCAGAGAGGTGAAACACAGGTTATGTCCATATTAACTCTAGCTGCTCCATCAAATGCTCAGTTGATTGATACAATGGAGGAGATTGATACTAAAAAGACATTCATGCATCACTACGGCTTTCCCCCATATTCTGTTGGTGAAACAGGAAGAATTGGTGGAGCAGGTAGAAGAGAAATAGGGCATGGAGCATTGGCTGAAAAGGCACTTAAACCATTAATTCCTCCAATGGAAGAATTCCCATACACCATCAGAATAGTATCGGAAACTCTAGCTTCCAATGGATCTTCATCCATGGCATCTGTTTGTGGATCATCCCTAGCCATGATGGATGGGGGAGTCCCACTAAAAGAGAACATAGCGGGGATTGCTATGGGATTGATGCTTTCTCCTGACGGAAAGAAGTATAGGATTCTGACTGATATTCAGGGACATGAAGACCACTATGGAGATATGGATTTCAAGGTTGCTGGTACAAAAAATGGTGTAACCGCAATCCAGATGGATGTTAAGATCGACGGAATCGACTTAACTATTCTTAAAGAAGGACTTGAACAGGCCAAGAAAGCAAGATTGGAAATATTAGATAAAATGAACAAGGTTATTAGTAAGCCTAATCAACTATCTGAATATGCACCTAGAATTACTTCTATAAAGATTGATCCTGAAAAGATTGGTGCCGTTATTGGTTCAGGAGGAAAAGTTATCAATGGCATCATTGAAAGAACTGGTGCAGAAATTGATATCGAACAGGACGGAACCGTTATGGTTATAACTCCAGATAAAGATGCGATGGCAGCTGCATTGAAAGAAATTGAGCTTCTAACTAAGGAAGCCAAAGAAGGTGAAATTTACGAAGGAAAGGTTGTCTCATTAAAAGACTTTGGTGCTTTTGTTGAGATATTACCTGGTACAGATGGGTTAGTCCACGTATCTGAAATCTCTGAAAAGAGAATTAAAACTCCAGCAGATGTTCTCAAGATGGGACAAAAAGTTGCTGTGAAGGTGAAAAAAATTGATGACCATGGTAAAATAAGTTTGACGATGAAGTTCTAACTTATTTTACTTACACATGAACGGAGGAAACCCAAATACACCACCTTCTCTACGAGAAGAAATAGCAAACATATTACCTCAAAAGAAAGAAGCCGGTAGTACACCTACTCCGGCTTCTTCTGCTTCTATAAACCCTACGCCTGCACCAAAACCGGTACCTGCACCAAAACCGGCTCCAAAGCCCGCACCAGCGCCAAAGCAGGATATATCACAGAAGTATGTTTTGAGAACCATGCCATCTGACTTGGAGAATCTAAAGAAAGGGCAGACCCCGAGCGGATTTAATGTTGAGACATCAGGCAGAACAACACCAAGACCATCTCACGAGATTCCAATAACTCCTCCGCCAAAAATTGAATTAGGGGCTAAAGAAAAGGCTGCACCCATGGCTCCTCCTACGGCATCATTAAAGTCAAAGATGGATATACCTACACAATTACCGCCCAAGGTTGAAAGACCTAAGGCTGTACCTCCTCCTGTAGCTGCACCTGTGGTTCCACCCAAAAAGAAAGGCGGGGCTTTGAAAGTAATTGTTGTAGCGCTTATCTTCGCGCTCGTTGCATATGGGATTGTGTGGTTTCTCTTTATAAGAGAAACTGAAGAACCTACCCCATCACCTACTCCTATCGTAACTCCTACACCCACGGTATCACCTGAAGGACTGGGAGATATATTCGGTATTCCTGGTAGTTTTGTCATAGCCTCAGATCAATTCGATCCTATGACTGAACTTCTAGATATTATTGATAGCCAGCTAGTAGATCTTAATGAAACCAAAGCTTTTGTTATTGTCGACGAAAGGGGCGATAAATATAGCCTTGATGAAGTATTGGAGCTTTTGGAGATAAATATCCCACTAACTCTGGAAGCAGCTATTGACCCTGATGACTATGTATTAGTTATATATGGTCAAACGGAGGAATATGACAGTCAGGGTAACTTGATAGTGACATCTGGATCTGCTGCTAGATTCAAAAGGATTGGGATTGTAGTGAAAGTTGATGATGTGATTGATGCTAGAGACTCTGCAATGGCATGGGAAAACACAATGGTTAGTAGTATGAGACAGCTCTTTGGTCTTGAGGGTAGAGAGTCTGCTGCTGGTACCTTTGGTGACAATACATATAATGGTGTCAGTGTCAGGTACTTAAACTTCCTCCACCCTGATTTGAGCATAGATTACGCATTCCCTTCCTCATCTACTGGAGAGAATTATTTGGTGCTCACAAATTCAAGAGAGACACTTTACTCAGCTGTGGATAAACTGTTGGGATTTCTGGGAGAGTGACAAGGTGACAAACGAGGTGTCATCTATCCTGCCACCAATCTGTCACCTATCGAGCCAAATCTGTCACCAATCATGTCATAGGTGACAGCTTTTTATTTTATCCACAATTGGTGACATTGACACCTTTGTCACCAATGATAGAATAGAGACAGTTCGTTCACTAACCGCAACTATATTTACCGTCTAGCGGGCGGTTGGTCCTTTTCATAATCGGGGTGCAGATCCTATAACACGCAATTATCTAAATACGTATGGGTCGCGCACCCTTTTTTATTACTTGAATTCCCAAAAGGGTGGTGGTAGTATATAATGTTCAATATGGAAAGGAAGGATTTGGAAAAATTAAACGAAATCCTGCTTAAAGAGAAAGAAAAGATAGAAACTGCATTGAACGAGATTGCGGCAAAGGATCCAGACATGAAAGATGACTACGATGCCATCTTCCCTGATTTCGGTAGCTCTCCTGACGAAAATGCCCAAGAAGTTACTGAATTTGATAAGAGAAAATCTTTAGAATATAACCTTGAACAAAGACTAGCTGATATTAATCGAAAGCTAGGTGAAATAGAGAAAGGAACTCATGGTGATTGTTATACTTGTGGTGAAGCAATAAATCCGAAAAGACTTGAAGCTGTACCTACGGCTTCTCTCTGTATTTCTTGCGCAAGTAACAGGAGATATTAATCTTTAAATAGAAAATACCGCTATCAGCGGTATTTTGTTTTGGATAAATTTAATATGATACGGGATTTTGTGCACCGTGTGTCTCGAAGTGTAAATGACAACCCGTAGACATTCCTGTAGAACCTGTAGTGGCGATTTTTTGTCCTTTGGATACTGTTTGCCCTGCTGAGACCAAGATGTCCCATAGGTGGGCATAAAATGTTGCTGTGCCATTAGGATGAGATATCTTGATATATCTTCCGGCTCCCCCATTCCACCCTGTCGAGGTGGTCCCAATAACTTGTCCTTCTGCTGCAGCATAAATAGATGTTCCGCATGGATTCGCTATATCTATAGCGTTACGACCATGGAACCATTGAGATACTCTCCCTACTCCACCCGTAGGGTGGAAATAATATCCAATTAATTTAGGCAAGTTGGCGAATGGTATGGTTTTGGCGTATCTGACTGTAGTTGACCCGGCTTTAATTGAAGTTATTTCTCCACCTGGAACAACAATATCCATCCCTATAGAAAGAGCACCATCTTCTGAAAGATTGTTGAATTCAATGATCTCGTTTGTTTCTGCCCCATATCTGTTAGCTAAAGAACCCACAGTATCTCCACTTACTACTGTATGAATAATACCCGAAACTGGTGGGATTTTAAGTTCCTGGCCCGGTTGAATAGCGTTGGCATTTCTAAGACCGTTAGCCCAAACAAGACTATTAGTAGATACACCGTAGTCTCTAGCGATTAGAGATAATACATCCCCTTCCTGAACCGTGTATGTAATTATGTCTTTGTTGTCCCTTTCAAGATCAGCCAAAGATTCGATTACAGATCCATAAGGGATAATTGAATTCTGTTGAACTATCTCAATAGTATCATTAATAATTCTTCCTCCTAGGGCGATGTTGGCTGCCGCAAGACTATTTACATCTATAACTGTGGCTTGAGGGCCTCCGTCATAGTATGCGGCTGATTCCTTAAAGAAATTATTGAAGAATATGTTTTGATCCTCTTTTCCATGCCCCTTAGCTGAAAGGAGAGTTATGGATAATATGAAAATAAAAAACAGGCTGGAATACTCACTTTTGAGTAGTCTTTTCAGCCCTGATTCTGCCTTATTTTCAGTTGTTTTGTGGGTATCCACCGGATAAACAAAAATTCTCTTATTAAGAGAATTGCATGTCCTAATTGTATATTTTTGGCCTATTTTGTCAATATATGGTGTGGATAGGTCAATTTGACAGAAATGCCTAAAAAGTGGTATAATGTATGTAAGATTTGAACCTTGAAACAACCTATTTAACCTATACAAGATTTGGCGTTTTAAACGCTAGGAGGAGGAGAACGATGAAAAAGATGATGATCTTGCTCAGTATTGTAGGGCTGCTTTTCGCAGCCGGTGCTGAAATTGCAGATGCCCAAATCGTGAATCCGAATGACGTATTGAGTTACGGATCGGCGACTGGTGATTTTTGGGGTCTGAGTCGTGATATCCGATGCCAAAAGGCCCTGCTGTATGGCTGGCACAATCCTGGACAACTTCCGTCCAGTTGCGTCGCCCTGATGACGACCGTTCCGCGGTTTGCTCAGTACAACAATCAGCTTGGCGGTTTCTTCAATCGTGATGGCTTCAACATGAATTACGGCCGTGGTGGCAGGTGGCCATCCGTAGCAGCCCAAGGAATTCAGACGATTGGCGATGTGATCATGAATGGTCGGAACAACGGCACCATCCGTGAAGTAGAAAGAGATCGGAATCGACTGGAGCAGCAACGGATCGACGGCGACCAGGAAATTGCTCGTCAAAGACTCACCGGTGATCAGGAAATTGCTCGTCGAAGGCTCTCTATGGAAGAAAGGCGACAGGATTACGAGCTCAAACAGCTTGAAGGGCATTATACCTCCAAGCAAATGGGCCCGGTTTCTCAGCCTTTGGAGACCAACCGTACTCTGCACAATGACTCTTCCTGCGCGATCTCGGTGTACCGGAACAATCAACTGGAATTCATCTTACTCCCTAAGAAATCTATCCTCATCTCTGGTGATAGATATAGTTGGGAATCGGATGGATGCGATGTCCAGGCGGGTGAGATAACAGTCTTACCCTCTAGGAGGTGATCAATGGCTAAGATCATAAATAGTTCCGTCTACGGCGGGGAAGACTCAGAGGGCAAGCCGGTCAAGTTAGCTGATGAGGAAAAGCATTCGATCGGGAGACCTATGTGGCTCTGGGTAACCAGAATCATTTACCCGTCTCTCATCATCCCCTCACTTCTGGTAGGGTTCTTCACCGGTAGATCCTGTAGTGAACCCGTCACCCCCGTCGCTCCCCAAGAAGCCTACAAAGAGGGAACACCGGTGCAGCAGAAGGGAATAACCCTTGGTCCTGAACAAGCAGTCAGAAACAATGTCATCGAAAACCATGGAAGGATCAACGTTTCTATCTCTGCCCCAAATCCTGCCTCAATGTCACCTCCTTCTCCTGAAGCGAAGGTGCCCGAAACAGAGAAGAGGAGGATATATCAGGGATACATCCCTCTTGTACAATAGGTTAACCCAGAGCCTTGTTCGCACCCCCGCGAGCAAGGTTCTTTTCTATTTAAATCAGCTATTGAAAAGTTCTGAAAAGTATGGCATTATTTCCATGTGAAATACGTTTCTAACGGTATCGAGGATACACAGAAGTTAGCTACTCAACTGGCGGAGAAGTCAGTGAAGGGAGGGGTCGGCCCTCTCGTTTTTGCTTTAATGGGAGAATTGGGTGCTGGGAAAACCGTATTTGTGAAAGCGTTTGCTAAAGCTTTGGGAGTAGATGGACCAGTTAACTCCCCCACCTTTATTTTGATGCATCCATATGAAATAGATGCGAGGCACTACAAAATGCTGTATCACATCGATGCATATAGAATCGATACAGCCGAAGACTTTGGCCCTATCGGTATAGGCGAGGTACTGGACGGGAACGAGAATATTGTTTTAATGGAGTGGGCTGACCGGGTTGAGAGACTGGTCCCCGAAAACGCTATTTGGATTCATATAAAACACACTGGTGAAAATACCAGAGAAATAGAAGTCACAGGCTTATGAATAAAAGATTAATTTTAATAGACGGACACGCTTTGTTTCATCGAGCATTCCATGCCTTGCCTCCCTTTAGATCTCCAAAGGGTGAAGTAGTTAATGCCATATACGGATTCTTGTCTATATTGCTCAGAACCATTAAGGATGTAAATCCAGATTATATCGTGGCTACTTTCGATTTAGCAACCAAGACTTTCAGACATGAGGAGTTTGAGGAATATAAAGCACATAGGGAAGCGGCTCCGGAGGAGATGCATGATCAGCTGCCTAGACTAAAAGAAGTCCTGGAATCATTCGGAATTCCTATTTATGAAGCTGAAGGATATGAGGCTGATGATGTTATAGGAACTATTGCTGAGAAGCTTAAGAGGGAGAAGGATGTTCAAGTGGTCATTTTAACCGGAGATTTGGATACTCTTCAGTTGGTGGATGATGAGGCTAAGATCACAGTCTTCACTCCAAAGAAGGGTGTATCCGATTCTATCCTATATAACGAAAAAGCTGTCATTGAACGATTCGGTTTGAGGCCTGATCAGATGATCGATTATAAAGGGCTCAGAGGAGATCCTTCGGATAATATCCCTGGAGTTCCTGGAGTGGGAGACAAGACGGCTTCAATTCTTCTTAAGAAATACGAAAATATAGAAACATTGTATGAGACTCTTGAGAGAGGGCAAGCTGAGGATATCAGTGAAAAGATGAAGGAGAAACTTCTGGCCAATAAAGATAAGGCGTTCTTGAGTAAGAAGATCGCAACCATAATTAGAGACGTAAAGATAAAATTTGATTTAGATGACGCTGATTGGCAAAAGCACTATAAAGCCAAACACGTAGAAGACGATTTAAAGGACCTAGGATTCTTTTCTATCCTTGAGAGGCTACCTCATAGGGAGAAGGATAAGAAAATTGATTCTGAGGCCAAAATAGAGCTTACAGAGGGATTTGATACGGAGAAGGTCAACGATTATTTTGTTTTTAATATTGTTGGCAAATCCGTATACATTTCTTTGGACTCAAAGACTGTATATAAGACAGATCTTAAATCTGTTAAAGAATTATTTGAAAAAGGGGGGATCGAGAAGATTGGACATGGCCTAAAACCTCTTCTCAAAAAACTCATTTCATTAGGTATCAGACCAGAGGGCCCATATTTTGATACAGCTATTGCGGCATATCTCATTAACCCGGGGAGAAGAGACTATTCTCTCGAAAGAGTATATTTCGCTAAATTTGCTAAATCCCTAACAGTTGATGATAGACTTCACCCAGCCCTTATTTGGGAACTAAGAGAATTGGTTATAAAAGAACTGAAAGGTCAGGGTGTTTGGGATGTGGCAAGAAATATCGAAATGCCTTTGATTGAGATTCTAGCTGAGATGGAAAGAAAGGGGATTAAGATAGATCTAAAATCTCTGGAAGAATTGGCTAAAGCTGTAGATAAAGAAGTTGGGGGCATTAAAAAGGAGATATACAGACTGGCGGGAGAAGAATTCAATATCAGTTCTCCAAAACAATTAGCCGAGGTCTTGTATAAGAAAATGGGCATCCGAGGCAGAATCAGAAAAACAACTGGTGGTTCTATGTCTACCGCAGCTTCGGAACTAGAGAAGATAAGAGGTGAGCACGAAATCGTAGATCATATTCTTAAGTACAGAGAACTACAGAAATTGAAGACCACATATATTGATCCGTTTCCTTCTCTGGTTGCCAGTGATGACAGATTACATACCACATATCACCAAACCATTACTGCCACAGGAAGACTTGCTTCCTCAGATCCTAATCTACAAAATATTCCTGTAAGGACTGAATTAGGACAGAAATTTAGAGGTTCATTCGTGGCGGGTAAGGGATACAAGCTGGTAGCTTTTGATTACTCTCAATTTGAATTGAGAATATTAGCCCATATCTCAGAAGACAGAAAATTGGTCAGAGCCTTCAAAGAAGGTGATGATATTCACTTAAGAACAGCATCTGAAGTATTTGATGTCAGACCAGAGCAGATCACATCCAATATGAGAAGACAGGCCAAGGTTCTGAATTTCGGAATCATATATGGCATGGGAGCCCGCGGGTTTGCTCAGGCTGCTGGCATTCCTGTAGATAAAGCAAAGCAATTTATAGATCGCTATTTTGATGAATTTAAAGGAGTTTCAGAATATATTAATGAGACTAAAAAGAAAGCACATGACGAAGGATTTGTAACTACTTTATTCGGTAGAAAAAGAGAATTGCCAGATATCAATACAAGTATCCCTATGTTGGTTAGTCAGGCCGAAAGGATGGCTGTTAATCTTCCAATTCAGGGTACTCAAGCCGATCTGATTAAAATGGCTATGATATCTGTGCACAAGCATCTGAAAGATAAATATTCGAAGGATGAAGCCAAGATGCTGTTACAAATTCATGACGAATTAGTTTTCGAAATAAAAGAGGATTCTGTTCAGGAGATATCCAAGGAGATCAAGAAAATAATGGAATCCATGTATAAGCTTAAAGTCCCAATTATTGTGGATGCGAAAGAAGGAGATAATTGGGCAGAGATGGAAAGGATGAGATTCTAATGCCAGAGCTGCCAGAGGTACAAACAACTGTTAATGACATGAATAGATCTATCATCGGTTTAAAGATAACCGATGTTTGGACTGACTGGAAAAAAGCTTTTAAATCCAGTTCCTTTGAAAAGTTCAGAAAAGATATTATTGGTAGAAAATTTATTAAAGCCAGAAGAAGAGCTAAGTTCATTATTCTGGATCTCTCTGGTGGGAAATCTATATTGCTACACCAGAGAATGTCAGGACATCTTTTATATGGAAAATGGGAGGAAGAGAAGAAAGATAAATGGATTGGTGTATCACCGAAACATGTCGCTGAAGATCCAAAAAATAGATTCGTCAGGCATATTTTCTTCTTGAGTAATGGGAAGATGCTAGCCTTCTCTGACTTAAGAAGATTCGGCACAATCGCACTGCACAATACAATAGGTTTGGAAGATGTCAAGGAGCTGAAAGTCTTGGGTCCAGAACCCTTGGGGAGAAGTTTCACATTCAAGAAATTCAAAGAATTGTCATCCAAGAAGAAAGGGAGATTGAAGTCCTTACTTATGGACCCAACCTTCATAGTTGGAATTGGGAATATATATAGTGATGAGATACTCTGGGATACTGGAGTTCACCCCCTAAGAAGTGTTGATGATCTTGATGATAAAGAGCTGAAGAAGTTACACAAATCGATTATTTTAATTCTGAAACGAGGCCTGAAACACAGAGGCACAAGTATCGATGATTATAGAGATCTAACGGGCGACAAAGGCAATTATCAGAATATAACCAAGGCATATCATCAGACAGGAAAGAAGTGTTCTAAAAAGGATGGTGGTACAATCAAGAGGATAAAGATTGGTGGCCGATCGGCACACTTTTGTAATAAACACCAGAAATAGTATGGAAGAATTTACCTCAGAAAATTTAAGTAAATGGGGTCGCACAAAAGATCACTTAAGAAACATTTGGGGATATATTAAAAGATACCCCATATTCTTTGGTGTTGCTGTATTTATAATCGCAGCCGTCATAGCCGTTCCGTTTTTGGGTTCCAAGATAATTGAATATGCACCGAGGCCATCGCAGAACATTCCTCAAAGCACACTGGCTGGTCTCGTCTGTCAGGATTATAACCGACGTCCGATAGCAGTAATGCTTGCTAGCGATCCATCTGCTCGTCCTTTGACCGGTATCTCTAATGCAGAGATGGTATTTGAAATACCCGTTACACCTAATGGAGTAACTAGATTAATGGCGGTTTATCAATGTAATGAACCGGATGAGATAGGATCTATTAGATCTGCGCGCAATGCTTTTGTTGATATAGCTATTGGACTAGATGCTATTCTAACTCACTGGGGAGGAGAGGAAATAGCTCATAATAGATTAAAGGGTGGAGAGATGGATAATTTAGATGCCTTTGTCTATGAAGAAGAAGGCGTCTTTTATAGAAAAAGAGGAGTACCATCTCCACACGATGGTTTTACAAGCTACGAACTTATGTACGATCAGTCTGCCGAATTGGGATATAATCTTACGACAGAATATGAAGGATATCCTCATACAAAAGGGAAGGAACAAATAGGGGACGAAAGAAAAGTAGTACGAACATACGATCCTCCATTTAATGTAGAATGGTTCTACAACGAAAATGTAAATAGATACGATAGATTTAGAACAGGAGAAGCTGAGATGGATAAAGATAATAAAAGGCAGGTACAGGCTGACGTCGTTGTCGTTATAGAAACAACCGGATCGTACACTAATATTGACTACTACGAGGTAGATATGATTGGATCAGGTAAAGCCACTGTTTATCAAAACGGAGAGGAGATAAAAGGACGATGGACAAAGGAATCGGTATCTGCACCTATAAAATTCCATAATGAACAGGGAGAAGAAATTCAATTCAAACCAGGAATCATCTGGATTGAGATAGTAATATGATCGTATTTCTATACGGAGACAATGTGTACGGTTCTAAAAAGAACCTCGCAGGAATAGTCGCTAAGTACAAAGAGAAACACGAAGAAAGTGTTAATTTTTTTGAGTTCAATTTTGATGATAGCGGAGATTGGGATGGGTTAAAATCAGCTATTCAGACCATGCCCTTATTTGCTGAAAACAAATTGATTGTAATCAAGGAAATCTTCTCCTCTAAAAAGGCTGATGATTTTAAAGACCTTGTAGAACAAAATAATATCGTGGACGACCAAGATATATTTCTTGTGATTTGGGAAAGATCATCTGGCTCTAAACTCAAGACAGCTTCGTTTCTTTTGAAAAATAAAGATATTAAACAGAAAGAATTTACATTACCTAAAGGAAAAAAATTAGGGAGCTGGGTTGAAAAAGAATTTACTGAAAGAGGAGCTACAATAAATTCCAGTGCTTTAAATAAATTGATCACATATACAAACGGAGATGTAATGAGATTGGCTGGAGAGATAGATAAGTTGGTAGCATTTAAGGGTAAGGGGATGGTGACAGAGAAAGAGGTAGATCAGCTTGTAATTCCAGATATAGAACGAAACGTTTTTGAACTCACGGATGCTATATTAGCTAATAATAAAGATAAAGCTTTTACAGTTTTGGAAAAATCATTGAATGATTCTACAAACAAGGATGTAGTCATAAATATACTTGCGGTAGTAGTAGCTCAATTCAGAAATCTTATTGTAATCAAAGACCTTATGGATCGAGGAGTCCCTATCCCGCAAATAGCTTCGAAAGCGGGGATGCATCCATTTGTAGTAAAGAAATCAGTTCCTGCTCTACAAAGATTCAGTTTGGAGAAGCTGACTCATATTTATGAGAAACTCTCTTCGTTAGATGTAACATTAAAATCCAAGAACATAAATCCTCTTTTGCTCTTTGATCTGTTTCTTCTTGCCGTTTAATCTTAGCTAAATAAATAATTTATTACTTTCTATAGCCTAAAATCAATGGTTTTGTTTGACTATTTTGTTATTTTATTGCACAATGTAGAGGCTATATGCTCGAATATTACTCTAAATTAAGTAGAGCTTCTGACCTCAAGGATAAAGGGGAAAGAAGACGATATAGATTTTACGAAATAATCCCAGGTTTAATGGCCTGGGCTACTTTAATTATAGTTTTCTATTTAGCTTTCAGAGCGCCCGTTGCTGCTGCAATTTTTATTATCCTTTTTGATACATACTGGTTGCTTAAAACCGTATTCCTTTCAACCCATTTAAGATCTTCTTTCTTTAAAATGAAAAAGAATCTAAAAATTAACTGGCTTGATAGATTAGAAAAAGTCGATGGTTGGGATGACATATATCATCTAGTTATTTTCCCTTTGTATAAAGAGAAAATAGGTACGGTGGAGGATACATTTGAAGGTTTAGTTAACTCTAACTATCCGAAAGACAAAATGATTATTGTCTTAGCACGAGAGGAAAGAGTCGAAGAATCTATCGAAGTGACTAAATATATTGAAGAAAAATACGGAGACAAATTCTTCAGATTCATGGTTACCTCTCACCCATTGGTTAAGGGTGAACAAGCAGGAAAAGGGTCTAATACTACATATGCGGCCAAAAAAGCCAAAGAAGAGATTGATAGATTAGAAATTCCTTACGAAAATATATTGGTTTCCAATTTCGATGTAGATACGATTGTATATCCGGAATACTTTGGGATACTGACACACACTTTCTTAAATACACCGAACAGGCTGAGAAATTCATATCAGCCAATTCCCTTCTATTTCAATAATATTTGGCAGGCTCCAAAAGTCTCAAGAGTCATGGGTTTGTCGGGAACTTTTTGGCACACACTACAACAAAGTAGGGGGGATCATCATTTAACTACATTCTCCAGCCACTCTATGCCATTTCAAGCATTAGTCGATGTCGATTTCTGGCAGGTAAATATGGTCAGCGAGGATTCAAGAATTTTTTGGCAGTGCTATTTACAATACAACGGGGATTACAAAGTTACTCCGCTATATTATCCGGTGTCAATGGATGCTGCTGTTGCAGACACGCTTCCGGGGACAGTGGTTGCTTTATATAAACAGCAAAGAAGATGGGCATATGGAGTAGAAAATGTTCCATATTTCCTTTTTGGATTTAAGAAAAACAGAGAGATATCTAAACGAAAGAAATTTAGAAGAGCTTTTACTATCATGGAAGGTCTTCATTCTTGGTCTACTAATGCTTTGATAATTTTCTTCTTGGGTTGGTTACCTGCATCAGTCGGTGGTCCAGTTTTCCAATCCAAAGTTATTGCCTTAAACCTTCCTTTCTTAACGGGGATAATCATGGGGATGGCTATGTTTGGTTTGGTTTTGTCTGTTGTTTTGAGCCTCATGATTCTCCCACCAAGACCCAAAGGATTCAGTAAATTGAGATATATCGAAATGGTTCTTCAGTGGGCTTTATTCTATGTAACAATTATTATTCTCGGTGCTATTCCTGCATTGGAAGCACAGACCAGACTTATGCTTGGTAAATATATGGGATTTTGGGTTACTCCAAAGAAGAAGCTAACTTAAAATTTTGTAGATTTTTGCGGGTTCGAGTCCTACCCGGGGAGCA
>SDBV01005322.1_pt1 | contig 18200 bp, 17 predicted proteins | sample 2277081 | NCBI WGS metagenome assembly SDBV01 (sample SAMN10402039, study PRJNA504765) | marine sediment metagenome | isolation source: marine sediment core GS10_PC15, 223 cmbsf | place: Arctic Ocean: Southern Knipovich Ridge | collected 2010 | reverse complement strand
GATAATTAGTATCTGTTGCGGAAAGAAACAACGCCCGATGTTATCCCCGCACCCAATGTCATCCCCGCGAAAGCGGGGATCCAGTACGAATAGTCTGGACGCGGCCGGGAGAAGGCGAAAAAACTCAATTAAGGAAAGGTGAAAAAAATGACAACAGCAATTCAGTGCGAACATGACCTCTTCTGCGGCGTCAATACGCCCAAGGACATCGACAACATGACAGACCTGGAGAAAAAACATCTGCCGGTGATTACCGCGCCGAAGAGTGTCACAAAAGAGGAACATTTCGAGGTAATGATCGAAGTGGGCAAACACCTGGCCCATCCCAATGAGCCGGGACACTTCATTGATTTCGTCGAGTTGTACGCCGACGACACGTATCTTGCGAGACTGGATCTGACGCCGAAAATGACACAGCCCATAATGAGGGTCTGGGTCTGTCTGAGTCATATTCACGACTGCCTTCGCGCCTTCGCCCACTGCAACATTCACGGCACATGGGAGGGACGCGCGAAAATCGAAGTGTCATCTTAAATCGAATTTCAATGATTTCAGGAGAAAACCAATGATTAGGATCAACTCAATTCAAGCGGCAATCGTGATACTTATCTGCCTCGGCAGCGGCCTGCTGATGGGATGCGACAAGGACCATGAGCATCCGGGTGAGCATCCGGCCGAACATCCCGAAGGTAAAAAGACCGCGCCTTCGCTGACAAAGGACGAACTCGCCGATGCGATCGAGGCCTACATCAACGAACAGTCCGCCAAAAGCGACGGCTACTTCATCGTGGAGGACGACAAGACCGGCGAGCAACTGAAACTCAAGCTCGATAAGGTCCACCGCAAACGCCTTGCAAATGTGGGCAAGGATAAATACTTCGCTTGTGCCGACTTTACCACCGATGCAGGAAAGGTGTACGACCTTGACGTGTTCATGACGGGAACCACGAAAGATAATTTGAAGTTTTCCGAATTCTCCGTTCACAAGGTCGCAGGCAAGGAACGCTATACATGGCATGAAAAGGACGGCGTCTGGACGAAAAAGCCCATAGGCGAAAAGCCCGCCGGTGAGCATCCCAAAGAGCATCCCAAGTAGGCCCGGGTGAAAGTTGCTGCATTGCAAAGTGAAATATGACTCTTGCAAAAAGAGAGTCCTCTGAGACCAGGGTGGCCACGGGCGCGGCTGCCCTGGTCCTCTTTTTGCCGGCGGGATATCTCTTCTTCGGGCAGAGACGAACAACGCGCAGCGTTCAGCGTACGAGGGATATCGGACTGCCGCCACGCGACAGCCGTTGTTGGCTCGACGTCGCATGTATCCAGATGAAGGGACTGTGCCAATGGAAACACACGAACTGCTGAACAGGCTGGAGGCGATCGTCGATGAGGCGAAAACGGCCATCCTGGCAACAGTGGATTCGGCGGGCAAAGTGCATATGCGATGGATGACGCCGGCGGTGTTGAAACATCGGCCCGGCGCAATTTTTGCATTTTCGGCGCCGGATGCACCCAAGGTTGAACAGATACACACCGCCGGATGCGCCGAGTGGATGTTCCAGACACGCGACCTGCGACAGATCATCAACGTCGCCGGCCCGGCAAGGGTCCTTGACAATCCCGCCCTTAAGTCCGAGTTGATGGAAATCTTAGGCCCGCGACTTATTGTCTTCTGGAAGGCAAATTTCAACGCCGATGAGTTTGTCGTCATAGAAACTGTCATCGAAGAGGCGACGTTCTTTGAGCCGATGAAGGGCACACGCCAGACTGTACGTTTTGACTGAAATGATTGGCAGGCACTTTCGGGGAGCGAACCGTGGACGGATACGAACCGGAGTTTTTGAAGCGACTGCTCGAGCAGATGCTGCTGATTCGGCGGTTCGAGGAAAAGGCCGCCCAGATGTACGGCCTGCGAAAGATCGGCGGATTTTGTCATATCTATATCGGACAGGAGGCAGTGTCAACCGGTTCGGTCGCCGCCATCGATCTGAAGGAGGACTATCTGCTGACCGCCTATCGCGATCACGGACATGCAATCTCGGTTGGGATGGACCCGAAGATTATCATGGCCGAGTTGTTCGGCAGAATAACCGGCTGCAGCCGCGGCAAGGGAGGCTCGATGCACCTCTTTGACGTCGACCGCCACTTCTACGGCGGCCACGGGATCGTTGGCGCCCATATCCCACTTGCCACGGGAGTTGCGCTGAAAGTCAAGTATGCCAATGAGGACGGTGTTGTGCTGTGCTTTTTCGGCGACGGCGCGGTTCACCAGGGCTCCTTCCACGAATCGCTTAACATGGCCGGCGTATGGAAACTGCCGGTGGTGTATATCTGTGAGAATAACCAGTATGGGATGGGGACGGATTTTCGGCGGGTATCGGCGGTGCACGACCTCTCGTCGCTTTCGGCGTCGTACAATATGCCCGGCAAACAGGTTGACGGGATGGACGTGCTGGCCGTGTATGAAAATGTCGGCGAAGCGGTCAAACTGGCAAGAGACGATTTACAGCCGAGTCTCCTTGAGATACGGACATATCGATACATGGGCCATTCGATGAGCGACCCGGCAACCTATCGCACAAAGGAAGAACTCCAGGCACAGAAGCAGCAGGACCCGATACTGATCCTCAAGGACAAGATGACCGCCGGGGGCATCATTAGCGACGAGCAATATAAACAGATGGATCAGCAATGTAAGCAGACGGTGGCCGAGGCAATTGAATTCGCCGAGTCGAGCCAGGCTCCTGCGATTGAGACGCTTTATGAGGATGTCTTCAAATAAACGAGGGATGGAATGGGCGTAATCACCTATCGTGAGGCACTGAATCAGGCGATGGACGAGGAGATGGCCCGCGACGAGCGGGTGTTTCTCATCGGCGAGGAGGTTGCGCTGTACAACGGGGCCTACAAGGTCAGTCGCGGTCTTTACGACAAGTACGGTGATCGCCGGGTAATCGATACACCCATCTCGGAAGAGGGTTTTACGGGTATCGGCATTGGTGCGGCGATGGCGGGTCTGCGTCCGATTGTGGAATGGATGACGTTCAATTTTTCCATTCAGGCGCTGGACCAGGTCATCAACAACGCCGCCAAGATGCGGTACATGTCCGGCGGCCAGTTCCACCTGCCCATCGTCTTTCGGGGTCCCAACGGCCCTGCCGAGTGGCTAAGCGCCCAGCATTCTCAGGCGCTGGCGGCGATTTACGCCCACATACCCGGTCTGAAGGTGATAAGCGCCGCAACACCGTACGACGCCAAGGGGTTGCTCAAAAGCGCCATTCGCGACGACAACCCGGTCGTTATGATGGAGGCCGAGCTGCTCTACGGCCTAAAGGGCGACGTGCCGAGCGATGAGTATCTGATACCGATAGGCCAGGCCGACATCAAGCGCCTCGGCGGCGATGTAACATTGATTACCTTCGGCAAGGTCCTGCACATGGTGCTCAAAGCCGCCGAAGCGCTCGCCGAAGACGGTATCGAGGCGGAGGTTATCGATCTGCGGAGTTTGCGGCCGCTGGATGCCGATGCTGTGATGCAGTCGGTTTCCAAGACGAGCCGATGCATTGTAATCGATGAATCGTGGCCGGTGGCAAGTGTGGGGGCGTATGTGGCGCACCTGGTGTCGAAAAAGTGTTTTGACCTTCTCGATGCGCAGGTTGAACTGGTGGCCGCCGAGGATGTGCCGATGCCTTATAATCATCAACTCGAACTTGCAGCGCAGCCGTCGGTGGAGAAGATCCTGGCTGCAGTGGAAAAGGTAATGTATCTTGACTGAGGAATGAATCCATGGCCGAGAAGGTTCTGATGTTGGCGCTTTCGCCTACGATGGAAGAAGGCGTGATTGTCAAGTGGCTCAAGAGCGAGGGCGACAGCGTGGAGCAGGGTGATATCCTGTGCGAGATCGAGACTGACAAGGCGACGATGGAGTACGAATCGCCTGCCGAAGGGACGCTGCTCAAGATAATCGCCCCCGAAGGCCAGGCTGTACCGGTGGGCAGAGATATCGCTGTCATCGGCCAGCCCGGAGAGGATATTTCCGAACTCATAGAGGAGGCCCCGGCGCCCGCGGAAAAAGCACCGGTCGAAAAGGCAAGACCTGTGCGCAAACAGCCACAGGTAATCGCCCCGGCCGCAGAAGGCAGGGTCCGATCGAGTCCGTTAGCCAGAAAGTTTGCCAAGGAACGCGGCATTGATCTTTCAACCGTTCAGGGGTCCGGACCCCAGGGAAGGATCACACGCACCGATGTGGAAAAGGCCGCATCCGGCGCAGTTGCCCCCGTGTCGCCCGAAGTCGCCGGTCTGACCGACCAGACAGTACCCGTTACGCAGAAGCGGAAGGTCATCGCAGATACCTTGAGCAAATCGAAGTTCACCGCGCCTCATTATTACCTCAGGGTAACCGCCGCGGTTGATAATCTCATGCAGGCCCGCACCCGGCTCAACGACAAGATCGGCCAAAAGGTTTCGGTCAACGCCTTTTTGATGAAGTTCGTCGCCGAGACCCTCAAGCGACACCCCATGATCAACGCGACATGGCAGGATGACACCATAGTCATGCACGGCAGTGCCGATATTGCGCTCGCCGTCGCCCAGCCCGACGGCCTCATCGCGCCGGTGGTTCGCAATTGCGACGCCAAGGGTGTCCTGCAGATTGATCGCGAGCTGAAAACTCTGATCGAAAAGACACGCAAGGGAGCGCTCAGTCGTGCAGACTATGCCAACTCGACCTTTACTATCAGCAGCCTCGGTACGTTTGGAATCGAAGAGTTCACCGCGATCATCAATCCACCGAACTCGGCGATCCTGGCGGTCGGGGAGATTATGAAGATGCCTGTCGCAGGCGATGACGACCGGATTCGCATTGGCCGGTGCATGAAACTGACCCTTTCCTGCGACCACCGCATCATCGACGGAACGGTCGGAGCCGCCTTCCTCCGCGATCTAAAGGAAATGATCGAATATCCGGTCCATGAGTTGTATTAGCCTGACACGATGGGGGCGGGACCGTGGCAAAGAAACGCTGTGAAATTCGCGTTGGTACGTCCGGGTGGTATTATTCCCACTGGGCCGGACGCTTCTATCCGGAAGGGCTGGCTAAGGACAAGTGGCTGGCCCACTACGCACAGCACTTCGATACCGTGGAAATCAACAACACGTTTTACCACTTGCCCAAGGCGAAAACATTTGAAAACTGGTATGCAAAGGCACCGGAGGGTTTTGTCTTTACTCTCAAGGCAAGTCGCTACATTACGCATATCCGGCGTCTGGCGGCAGCCGAGGAGCCTGTCGAGCGTTTTTTTGCCGGGGCCGCCCTGCTCGAAGAAAAGCTGGGACCCATCCTGTATCAACTGCCGCCGAATTTTCAAAAGGACCTGGAGTTGTTGGCTGATTTCATGAAGCTGACGCGCAAAAGGGCACAAGCGTTCTTCGAGTTTCGCCACAAAAGCTGGTATTCGCAGGATACATACGATTTACTGGATGAATGCGGTTTCGGGTTCTGCGTACACGATCTGGGCGGTGCGGCAACGCCGCGCGTGATTACCGCTGAAAAAATCTATGTGCGTTTCCATGGACCCACCGGCGACTACAGCGGCAATTATCCGCAATCCGCCCTCACCGACTGGGCCGCATGGATCGAGGCACACACCAAAAAGGTTACGCATGCCTATGCCTATTTCAACAACGATATCAACGCATATGCAGTAGAAAATGCAAAGACGCTGCGACAATTGCTTGGGCAGGAATAATTACAAGGTGGCACGGGCATCTTGCCCGTGATTTACACCCTTCGCCTGCTCAGTGTCTGTGCGTCCGGCGCCTCCATTGGCTGAGTATTTCGATAACTTCCCGGTCGTTGACATCGTACCAGTTCTCGTAGACCTGGGCGACGGCGTAGAAGATATCTGGACAGTCAAGGACAACGATTTCGTCCACAAGTTTGGCGATGTCCTTTGCCGTATCGAGGCCCGCTACCGGCACTGCGACGATAATTCGCCGCGCCCGTCGCTTCCTGCACAGCATGATCGATACGCGGATCGTGGACCCGACGGCGATTCCATCGTCGACAAGGATTACGGTTCGCCCTTCAATATCGCCCATCGCCTCCCCGCCGCGCAGCACCTTGATGCGTCTGTCGAGTTCGGCTTTCTGTTCTGCAATGATGCGTTCGATCATCGGCCAACCCAGGCGGGCGGTGCTGTACGGACTGATGTATCTGCTGCCGTCTTCGGCAATGGCGCCGAAGCCCGCCTCGGGATTGTCGACGAAGGGCAGCTTCCGGGAGACAAGAATCGAAAAATCGGCGTTTAAATGACGGGCTACCTGGGAGCCGACCTCCACGCCCCCTCGCGGAACAGCTAATACGAGGACATCCTGGTCGATATATTCCTCCAGTGCACGCCCTAATTGCACCCCCGCGTCTGTGCGGTCCTTAAACATTTATTCCCCGCTTGGAGTCGCACTTACAAACTTCTTCATACACCTCTTGCCTACAAGTAATTCGGTTGTCAGACGACTTATGTTTAAAAAAACTCTGCGCGCCTGCCGCCAAATCCGCCCGTTTTCAAAGACCCACCGGACGGCTTGCGGCGTATTAATATTGTGAGATCGCAGGCCAGGGGGAAAAAGATGAATGCAGGTTTAAGAAGAAGGTGGCCCGCGGAGTCGTCGGAACAGAGGCGCGGGGGTTCGAGTTTGGAATATAACGCCGATGCAACGATAAGGCCTGTCTGTGAGCTTCACAACTCCGCGGGGCGCGATTTATATATAATTATGCGCGGGATCGGGCAAGGGGATGATCCCGCTTTTTTTTTCAAGCCGGTAAGGTCCGGGGAGGCCGGGATCACGTGGAACGAGTCAAAAGACATCTAAGGGGCAGCCGCCCGGTGTTTAGGCCCACTTATTCACGGGACGACAGGCCCTATGAACGCCAGGCCAGGACACCGTGGGAAGTGATGCACGAACGAAAGCGGATGAGTCGGGAAGAATCCAAAAGGCGTCGCCGGCGCGACAGATCGCAGGTATTCTCGAAATTCATCCTGTGATAAACAGCTATCCGCCAGACACCGGTTGGCGCAGATTAAGGGGTAAGCATGTTCAACGCAGGATATCGGACGCCCGAATCGCCCAGAGAAAGGGGGGAATAGTCATGTCCGTTGCCAAAGTCATTGAAATCAGTTCCGAGTCGCCCGTCAGTTTCGAAAAAGCAATAAGCGAGGGTATCGAGCGGGCCTCGAAGACCGTCCACAACATCAAAAGCGCATGGGTCAAGAGCCAGTCGGTAGTTGTCCAGGAGAGCAAAATCGCCCGGTATCGGGTCGATCTGAAGGTTACCTTCGTGCTGGACTGACACAGCCCTGCGCCTGCAATCTGCCGAATCATTGCAGAGCACCACTCCGTACCGCAAAAAAACAGCGGCGGAACCGAGAGTTTTTGCTGGCATTTTTCTCAGGAACAATGAAAATATACCCACGCTGTGTCGCTTTTGGCGACGAGCCCAATGAGATCGGACGGACGTGATTCCTCCCGGTCGATTAATGTGTTTGGGCAACACGCCCATTAGAGAGAGGTAAAACCGAATGATATTTCTGACGGAGAAGGATATTCTGCACGCCGTTACCGTCGCCGAAGTTCTCGATACCGTTGAGGAGGCGATGCTGTTGTATGAGACGAAGGATTTTCTCATGCCGCAGCGAATGCATATCGACCATGGCGACAATGTGCTGCTTTTGATGCCGTGTTTTACAAAGGACAGTTTTGCAACGAAGCTGGTTACACTGTTTCCCGATAACCCGAAGCTGCAGCTTCCGGTCCTAAACGGCCTCGTCGTCCTCAATGACATTAAGACAGGCGTGCCCCTGGCGATATTGAACGGACCGGCGCTGACGGCGCTTCGCACCGGCGCAGTCGGCGGCGTGAGCATTCGGCATCTGGCGCCGGAGAATACGCAGGCATTCGGGATTATCGGTGCGGGCGTGCAGGGGTTTTATCAGGCATGGCTTGCAAGTGCGGCGAGAAACTTGACGGACATCTATGTTTATGATGTTAACAACGCAAAGAGCACCGCACTCATCGACAGGCTCTCAAGTGTCATACCGGACGTTAATCTTCACGCTGCAAAGAGCGTCCAGGAACTGCTTGCCAATGTTCAGTCGGTTACCACGGCAACGACATCGGCGCACCCTGTGCTGCCGGAGAATGCCGACCTCCTGCGCGGCAGGCATTTTGTGGGGATCGGTTCCTATCAGCCCGGCGTGCGGGAGTTCCCCGGTACGCTGTACACGCTGATCGAAAATGTGTACATCGATACCGAAGACGCCCTGGACGAATCCGGCGATATCATCGCCCCCTTGAAGAACGGGTGGATCACGAGGGAGCAGGTAAAGACATTGGGCGCATACATTAATCAGAACAAGGCGACCGCCGGGACAAGAGATGAAACGACATTCTTTAAATCAGTGGGAATGGCGCTGTTTGACGTGTGCGTCTCAAAGCTGGTTTACGACAAGGCGGTCGCCAAAGGCCTCGGCCAGGAGATCAACACATAACGAACCGGCCCGCAATTTTGCAGAAGTCTTTGCAAAAGGTTCTAAAGGAGAACAAACAGTGATTTCAACAACAATTTCCCCGCCGAGCGGCCGGGCTTACGCCGTACTTTGTCTTCTGGGAGGACTACTAATCACGGCCGCCGCCCGAGCCGAACTGCTGGTGGCCAGCTACCAGAGCAACGAAGTGCTTGCTCATGACGAACACAGCGGCAGTTTTGTTCGCCGGATGATTCCTCGTCCGGTGGCTGCTGCCAAGGCTGATGTGGTGGGATTGGCGCTTTCACCGGAGGGAACGCTGTATGTGGGGCGGTTCGCAAGCCGCAAGATCGAGCGATATGCCCCGGACGGCACGAAGATCGGTGATTTTGCCACGGGCTTAAGCGGCCCGATCGACCAACTTCTCTTCGGTCCCGATCGTATGCTGTACGTCTCCATGCGATCCGGCCAGGGCGGCGGCGTGCATCGTTTCGATCCGTCGAAAACATATTCGGGCGACAACCTGTTTGTGGCCAACAAGAACACACCGCAGGGCATTACGTTCGATCCGAGCGGTGATCTCTACGTTTCAGAATCCGCTGCCAATCGGATCCGCAAGTACGTCGGGCCCGGCAAGCCGGAGGCGGGTCGCGATCTGGGCGTATTTGCCGACGTCGGCGCGATCGGCGTCCGCGGAATATGCAACCTTACATCCGACCGGCAAGGAAACATTTACGTCGCCGGATTCGATACCAACAACATCGGGCGGTTCGATAAACTGGGGCAAGGAACCGTGTTCGCCGCAGACAGCAAGCTGAGCAGTCCCTTTGGCGTGGGATTCGGTCCGGACAACGTGCTTTACGTCAGCGCCGCGGGCAGCGGCAACATTGTCCGCTGCGATCGTACTGGCCGAGCCACGATACTTGTCGATGGTAAGGGCACCAGCCTCCGACATCCCTGCCAGTTCGTGTTCACCTCGACCGTGACTGAGGCGGGGCCGCCGGCCAAATTGCGGGCCGTTGACGACGGACTGGTGTTTGCCGGCAAGGACAGTGACCTGCGAGTACACTTCGTGGGCAATGCAAAAACCGGCTACGAGGTGGTCTTCGAGAAGCACATCGACAAACGCTGGCAACCGTTGGCCTCGTTTCCCGAGGGGCACGCCTGGACCGTTTGCACCGACTGGCAGGACTCGTGGTATGCAAAACCGCACCACGTCAAGGTGCAGAAAGTTGCCTCCTTCGGCAAAGGCTTTGCAGTGGCTACTGCTTCGGCGGCAATTGCCGGAGAACCCTGGGACGGAATAATCGAGGATCTTCGCGCCAAAGGCTACGGCCGTGCTGCCGACTATTTGGCCGGCAAGGCTGCCGATTACTTTCCCTGGCAGTTTCGCGACGTCTACAGCCTTCGACACGGGATGATCAAGATTGAACGAACGTGGCAATATCTGGGCGAGTCGATGCTGGGGAAGATCTCGCTGCTAAACCGCGTCCGCCTGGCTCGGGGCGAAAACCCCCGTATGCTCATTCCAGGTTCAATCTACAACGGCAACCCCAGCGCCGTCGTGCCCGGCCCGCAGCTTGACTACCAGCCGGGCACCGTGGGACTCTACGAGGAACACCGGCTGCCGGTGCCCATGGTCAACGTCGAATCTCGAGTCGGCGGCCGCCGCCTCTACGGGTCACTGGTGACCATGCCCTCCAAAATCGACCAGGGCAATAAAGGAATCGACCACTGGTGGAGCTTGGGCGTTCAGTACGGATCGGGTTATGTAGATCTTTTGAGCGTTTCCGGACCGGTGGCCACCAACGGAATGAAAAGCAAGCTCTACGGCCACCGGAATGGCTTCGACCCCTACGATGACGCCTACTTGAATTTGACCGGCCCGACCACACTGAAGAAAACCTGGTACCTCGACCTGGGCACCGGCGTGAGGACCGGCTACGCCTTCCGCGAAACCCTGTGGAAAGCTTACGATGTATTCCAACCCGTAACCACCCCATCCATGCCTTTCGGCGAGGCAGCGGAACTCAACATAGAGTATACCAAGAGCACCTTTTTGCGTCGTAAGTCCGGCGCCGCCGGGTTCGGGTTCTTTCCCACGTCGCCGCATTTTCAGTACGCCTGGTGCGGTGGAAACCTCATGATAGCCCACGCCCTGTTGTACCACGGGGCACGAACCGGTGATCAGCAGGCCACGGAGCAAGCGCTCGAGACCATGCGCTTTTTCGTCTCAAATGCTCAAGCCCCTGCCGAAGGCCTGCTCTTCGGCGACTTCGACGACAACCGCGGCAAGTGGGTCCCCGGAACTTTCCACGGTAGAGACCCGGGCATCGCCAGCCGTCAGTTCGGTGAGATCCTCGAGCGCATTGCCGACCTGGTCATCCTGGGCAGAAAACTGAACATCGAAGAGGCTCGGCAGTGGGAGAAAGTATTACAAAAAGGCTGCGACTTCCTGATGCAGTCGCCGCGCCACAAGGGCCTGTTCCCACGGGCGTGGAACCCTGACGGGTCGGCGCTTGGATGGGAGAAAGGCAAGACGCCCGATCCGAGTACGATCTCCACGGCGGGGGCATTCTGCATTGCTCCGCTGGCCAGGTGCGCGCAGATCACGGGGCAGAAAAAGTACCTTGACGAAGCCGAGCGAACTTTGCAGGCTTACTACAAAGAGTTTTGCATGGACCTGACCACGCCGCCCTGGGGCACCACGCTGGATTGCGGTGGAATCGACGTGGAGGCGTTCACGATCATGATACGAGCAGCACTGGATGTGTACGAAGCAACAAACAACAAACGCTATCTCGCCTGGGCCAGGGATGCAGCCGATCTGGACCTGACGTTGATGTACTTCTACCACCTCTGGTTCCCCCCGGAGAGCCCGCTGCGGGGCATGATCGACACCGTCGGTTGGACGCTGATCGGAACGCAGAACCAGGAGATCGACTGCTACGGCTACTACATCGCCCCGGAATTGTATCGTCTGGGACAGTTGCTCGGCGACGAGCGTTACCAGAAGTTGGGCAAGGTGATTTTCGACGCCAAGACGCAGACTATCTCCAGCCCAGGGCGAACATTAGACCTGCCGCTCGGTTGTCAGGGCGAACACTTTAACCACAGCAACTGCACCTACGCCCCTGGCGGCCGCTGGCGAGGTGCGATCTACAGCGCCGGCATCGGCTGGGTGCGGGGCTCGGCGCTTATGGCCCAGATCAAGTTGCACGAGATGGATCCGAAAGTGTTTCCCTGGCGGACGATGAAAGACAAGAACAAATAAGACAGCAGGATTCTTTACCAGTCTCTTATGGTGTCTGTTTTCAGGTATAAAAAACAGAACAGTAAAAAAATAGGTCGCTGGTTCGCCAAAAATGCATGCCGAAAATCATTCACTTACCTCGGTTGCGGGTTTGTCCAGGGGCCGGTTAAAACGGGACTTATTTTTTGCCATTTGTTTATCGAACGGGTCAGATGATCTCGGGCATCGCCTCCGATACCATAACATTGCAGGCCGACAGGACCACGGTAGCGCAGTTGAGAAAGTGTTTTTATAAGGGATGTTACATCGTAGGTGCCGCTGTCAAGAGGCTGGATCCAATTGCCTTTTCCGGTTTTTATTTCGGTTGCTTTGTCGGCGCCATGTATGCTGATAGCGGACAAATGCGGCATGGCGGAGGTTAACAGGGGTATCAGGTTTTTCTCTTGATCTACTTTAAGCCAGTGGCAAAGGTTGAACATGACACCGACGTTGGGGCGGTTCACCTTTTTTACCAGTCGCAAGGCGTCTTCAACGCGTTCGAGCCAGTAATTGGTGTGGGGGTAGAGAATGACCTTCAGGTCCGAAAGAGCGGCTAAGGCGGAAATTTCACGAACAATTCCAACGGCCCGCAAATCACCTGTTGGATCAGAAGGTGGAAATCCGTTGATCAGCAGAACCAATGCGGTATCACGTCCTTTCAAGAGTGGGGCAATATTACGGAGATTGGGATCGTAGGCTTCTTTGGCGGCGTGAGCGATATTTACTGAGATATATATTTGAAACAGTTTCAATCCAACAGCATCGAGGGTTTTGAGTCGTTCGGGAATATTCTTTAGCCAGAGGTGGCCGGCCCCGTCGTACCCCAGCTCATGTAGAAGTTGGGCTTGCTGTTGGAGGGTTCGTTTCCGGCTATCGTGAGTATCCATGCACAAGGCGAAAAAGGGATTGGATTTCACTGAGGAAGAACTCGGTCTTGACTTCTCCACGATTTCGGAGCGGTGATGCTGTGGCCGGTTGATCGGCCCGGGAGTCGTCGGATAATCTCCGGCAAAGGCAGGAAGGGCCAATACAGTTGCAATGATCGCGCAGAAGAGATTCTTTTTCACTACCTTGTTCTCACTTTCTTTAGACAATCCATGGGCTTCGCATTTTACGGGCGATCATTTTGGAAGCAGCAACATCGCCAATTATTCTTTCTTTTGCAGGGTCCCACTCGATTGCTCGGCCAAGGCGAATGGCGGCATTGCTCAAATGCGAGATCAAGTCCGACTGAACCGCCGTCTCGATCGGCGATATGGGTTTCTTTCGGGTCTTTATGCAGTCGATGAAGTTGGCCATGTGGTCGACACTATTGTACAGGTGTTCGTCCGAGTCTTTGAGCTTGATCCTTCGCAGTGTTTCATCGCTTAAGTGTAAAGCCCCGCGTCTTACGCTGACCCAGCCTTCGCTGCCGTGGAACGTAGTTCCATGATCGGTCGCGCCGGCGTGATATTTCTTAACGACAGGCATAGCGGTTATGGTGTCCATGAAATGCAATTTCACGCCGTTGGCATATTTGCACTGCATGTCCCACTCGGCAACGGTATCGAACAAGCCACCTGTCGGGATGTTGCCCGTGCCTTCATAGCGGACAGGTGCGGTTTCGTCGGTGTTGTTGCCCCATTGAGCAATGTCGAGGGGATGTGCGCCCCAACCGGCGATAAAACCAAGTGCATAATCGTAAATATGGTACGTTCCCCATTGCGTTACGCGGTTGTCGGTATAGGGTTTCATCGGCGCAGGTCCTACCCAGCGGTCGTAATCGATATCGGCAGGCGGAGTCTTGGCGGGTGTCAAAGGGTGAAATTGTTTGAAAGTGTCCGCATACCAACCAGGGGCCCGCATACCGGCGGCCCAGACATCGATGCTTTTTAATTCGCCAATATATCCGTTCCTGGCAAGTTCGCAGGCAAATCGGAAGTAATAATCCGACCGCTGCTGTGTGCCGTACTGCAGCACCGCGGCTTTGTCGGCGACGAGTTTTCGCAGCTTAAAACCGTGATCGACCGATACACCCAGAGGTTTTTCGACATAAACATCCTTTCCGGCCTGAACCGCATAAATCGAAAGCGGCACATGCCAGTGGTCCTGGGTGGCTATGACAACTCCGTCAATATCTGGACGCGCCAGCATCTGCCTGAAATCCGCATAGTCTTTGGCGGGCGTATCCGCCTTGCGACCCTGGCCGGCATAGGTATCGGAAACAGCCTTGAGCGCTGCCTGTATTCTCGACGTAAAGCAGTCGCTTACCGCTACGACCTGGGCTTTTTTGTTTTGCAGGGCCCAGCCAAGCAAACCGATGCCCCTGCTACCTGTACCGATAAAACCAAGGTTCACCCGCTCGCTTGGTGCGGGGGTATCGCCTGCGCCTAATGCCGTCGATGAAATGATAGTTGGCATCGCAACTGCAAATGCTGTTTGCTTTAGGAATCGTCGTCGGTTCGTCTTATTGCCCATACATTCACCCTTTCTTAAACCAATATCAAACTAAGATTTCTCATTTCACTTCTTCAGATTATACAATTTTTCCGGCGTCAATACGTTACACCGCTTTGCCCATGCATTATACATCGTTTCAAGCTCGCCGGCAATCTCGGGTCTGGCTTCGATCAAATCATGGATCTCCGTCCGGTCATCAAGGCTGGATTGCTATTCGGCGAAGAACTGGACCTCCCAGATTGTCGGCACATCGGTGGCGGTCAGGATATTCAGGCGAACGTGTTGTGTGGTGACCGGGTCGAATTTGGCGTTGAAATCGAGGCCTGCGGTCGTGCCCTTGTAGAAGGTCCGCCACTGGCCGTCCTTTTTTTCCTGGAGTTCGAATTTCTGGATACGAGTATCGTATTCGCTGATCGACACGCGGCTAAAGGTTTTGGGCTCTGCCAGATCGACGGCGAGCCAGCCGTCTTTTGAGTTCGGCGCACCACCCCAGCGGGTTCCCGGATCGCCGTCAAAGGCCAGGGCTGCGTCGAGCTTCGGGTCGGGCCAGACGCCCGAGGCTGTCGCCTTACACCCAAAGGCGAGCGATCGCTTTCCGCCAAAAACCCGGTCGATGCCGGCGAGGGACCGATCGAATTTGAGTTCGATAATTGTGTCCAGCGGGTCACGATGCTCGGCGGGCACCGATATGGTTAAACCTTCATCGGTTTGAACCACGGTTGCCGCCGGTCCTGTCAGCGACCGGTAGGATACGAGTCTTCGACCGATCGGGGGCAATTCGATTACATCCCGGTTCCAGTTGAGAACATGGACATAGAGGCTTTTGCCTTTCCATGTCGTAACGCCCCACGGCCGTCGAGCGGGGCTTGATGAGCGATTGGTATGCCCGAATTGCGTTCCCCATGCTTTCATGACGTAAGGCCCGCCGCGCGTTCCGTAGATCGCCTCGCCGTATTTGTTCAGCCAGCGTCCGATCTCTCGGAATCGCCGAGCCTGGCGGGCTTCGATTCGGCCGTTGGGCATGGGGTTCGTATTGAGTGCAAGGTTGCCGCCTCTGCCGGCGCAGGTTACGAGAATATTGATGCTCTCCTTGAGCGATTTGATGGTGTCATCGGGCTTCCAGGACCACTGGGTGCCTAACGTCACGCAGGATTCCCAGGGGCGGTCAAACTCGAATCCGCCGATTGACTGCTCCGGCGTATCGTAATCGCCGGACAGACCGCAGCGGTTATTAATGATCAGGTTGGGTTGAATGGAGCGGGCCATTGTGAACAGTTCTTTGGCATGCCAGAGTTTTACCGTATCGGGATTAACGCCCCGCAGGTTGTCAAACCACAGGCCGTCGATTTTGCCGTAGCCGGTGAGCAGTTCGCGGATTTGGCCGTGCAGGTATTTTATGTAGCGGTCGTGGTCTTCGCCAAGATAGTCCGGGTGATGCCAGTCCGGCTGGGAATAATAGATTATCAGCTTCAGGCCGTGCTTATGACAGGCGTCGGCGACGTGCTTCATGACGTCGACTTTCCAGGCCGATTCGGGACCGGTGCTTTTGAAATCGCTTAGCTTTGTGTCGTAGAGGCTGAAGCCGTCATGGTGCTTGACGAGGAAGATCATGTATTTCATGCCGGTGTCTTTGGCGAGTTTGACCCAGTTTTCGGCGTCGAATTTGTCGGGTGTCCATTTCTTGTAGAGGTTATCGTAGACATCGGCGGGTGTTGGTCCCCTGCCGCCTCGCAGACCGGATCGCAGTCCCCATGCCGGCGCCCCCCGGGACCAGCCGATTTCCCGGCCTGTCAGGCTCACCGGTCCCCAGCAGAGGAACATACCAAACCGCATGTCCTTCCACGACTCGACTACTTCAGCGCGGGCGTTTAAGAGATCCTCCGGCGGGGCGGCAAACACCGACGAAGCGATCAGAATTACGGCAAAGGCATTTAGCTTTGAAACTGTTGTCATGGTCCCTGCTCCTTATTAAACCTGTTGAAATTGGGTTTGAACCGGCTGATATTTCCTATTCAAACGCTTAAAAAACACAATTTTCTCCGTACGCCACAAACCATCCTACGAAATACAACTCCAACTATCAAGAGATATCACTTTAAAACCCGCCTCGTTGAAAGCTTGCACGACATAACTAAATGTACCTGCATAACTTAAGGTGCTTGGGGGGGCTGTTTCTAAAGCATCGCCAAGCGATTCAAATCCCTTTAGCCCCCGCACGGAAGTGCGGCGGGTTCCAACGCCATAAATATCCGAAAATCCCCGCACTATGACGAACATGAGCTTCTCCTCTTCATTTTATTACCCTCCCAAAAACATATCAACCAGGTTTGCCCGGCTATATATTTTTGGTTGTCTGCACCGTATTGGTTGTATTCATCTTTATTCGCAAATCCCCGGTGTAAAGCCGCCGGCTAATTGGCGCCGGGTTGCGGACCTTTTGTCTGAGTCAGCATCTGTTCGAACAGGTCGTGTTGAGGCCACTGTTTAATTGAGCGAGCCACCTTGCCGAGTTTGGGATCTATTTGTTCAATTCCTTTACCGCGTTTATTGAACAATGCCACGCAGTTAAAGCCGCTCTGCCGGCGGGCCATATGTGTGTACGTACCCGGTAACAAGCCGTTGTGCCACATGTTGCGGTCGCCGTTACCGTAATCGCGGACCATCCAGCCACAGGCGTAGTAATTGTTTCCGGTCTTATAATCTTCGGGCTTGACGTTTTCTGGTAAGGCAAACATCCGCTCGATCGAGTCTTTGCTTAATATGGGACAGTGGCTCTCATCGTCGAAGGCAGCGGCGAAGCATGCCAGGTCCACCGCCGACGCCAGCCATCCGCCGTGCGCGTCCAGATTCTCCATGTTGAATGTTCCGTACGGTGAGCGGGTCTCCGAATCGTATTTTACCTCACCGCAAGCGCGGTCGGCGAGTTTCGATCTGGCCAAACGCATGTTATTGATTTGCAAAGGTTTGAGGATTTCCTCCTTTACATATTCACCGTACTCCATGCCGGTGCGTTTTTCAATTACCCGTCCCAGTAAACAATAACCGTAATTGCTGTAGGCATATACCGTCCCCGGTTCATGCTGCAATTTTTGGCCGTTCATGAACTTGATGATGTGCGAGGTATCGATGGGTAATTCAACCTGCAGTTCCTGGCTGATACGCCGGTCCTGAAACATGGGATCGAACGCTTTATCACGATCCCATCCGCCCAGGTGCTGCAGCAGATGCAAAATAGTAACATCCTTGAGCCGGGGATCCGCAGTGCCGCCGGGGGCCGGGGACATGTCCAGTATATCCGTAATTTTCTCATCCAGTTGCAATTTCCCCTCTTCGACCAGGCCCAGCACCGCCACGGCGGTTATAGGTTTGGATATACTGGCGATGCGAAACAACGAATCAGGTCTTACTTTCTCAGCGCTTGCCTCGCCAATGGAATATCCTTTAGCGAGTATTAACCGTCCCTGGTAGGTTACCGCAAGTGCGCCCGCCGAAATCTCATGCTCAACCATGAATTCTTTCATGGTCTTGTCGAAGACCGCCAGTTCTGCAGCACTTTCTGTTCCCGTGACACTCCATACCATGTTTGCCGGCAACTGGCTGCACCCGCCAAGGAGTACGTTTAATATTATTGTTGTTATCGCGATCAGCCGGATTAATGTGCCGGGAAAATGTTCCATATTATTTTATGCTTTTCCATTCAAAATTCCCGTCAGAAACATGAAAAACCTCATAAAATGCGTTCTACAGTATCTATCCGGGATTTCACAATACTCCGCCAAAACACCACATCGCCAAGGGCGATACCACAGTTTTGCGCTTTGACTTCTAAGCTGTAGAATCCACCCTCTTTATCACCCAACAAAACCCACGTGTCGCGTCGCGCGCCGAGTCGAAGCCAAACGCGAAAACTGGAAGGCTTCGCCGCAGACGGAACAAAATCCGCAATTCTAACT
>SDBV01005321.1_pt1 | contig 18201 bp, 20 predicted proteins | sample 2277081 | NCBI WGS metagenome assembly SDBV01 (sample SAMN10402039, study PRJNA504765) | marine sediment metagenome | isolation source: marine sediment core GS10_PC15, 223 cmbsf | place: Arctic Ocean: Southern Knipovich Ridge | collected 2010 | reverse complement strand
ATGGCGCTGGGCATGGCCATGAACAGTGACGACCGCGGGTCTGATTATGTGAAGCAAGGATTGGGGGCCATGTGAGAATACTGCTGCTCAACATCATTTTTCTTGCCAGTTCGGCTACTGTCGTTTATGGTCTGTGGCTGTATTCGCATTCGCTTGCCCTGATCGTCGGCGGCCTCGCGACGATGGCTGCCTCGTTCGTAGCGGGGGTCTCGATTGGTCAATCTCGCACACGCAATCTATGAGGCGGCCCGCAAAACAACCGGGCTGTCGCTAACGAGCGATCAAACGGCTGAAATCTGGGGCGCAGGGCCAACCAAATCAGGCGAAGTTATCACCGTTCATTCTGCGCTCACACTGTCTGCGGTGTGGAATGCGGTGGATATCGTGTCGAATGCAATGATGATGCCGCTCTTCACCTATGAGCGGCTTGAGGAGCAGGGCAAGAAGATCCGCCGCGATCACTCCGTCTTTGATCTATTGCACCGTAGGCCCAATCCTGAGATGCGGGGCGTTCGTTTTCAGAAGATAATGCACACGTGGAAGCTGCTGTGGGGCAACGCGCGGGCAGAGATCGAGTGGAACGGAGCCCGGACCGTCCCGCTGAACCTGTGGCCTATCCACCCCGAGAGGTCTTGGACCCGGAGAAACGAGGCCGGCAACAAGGTCCATGACGTACTCAACGACGACGGCCTGATGACGACGCTGGCCGATCGCGACGTCCTCCATATCCACGGCACTTCGCTTGACGGCCTGAATGGGTTGTCTTTCGTTGCGATGGGTGCTGATTCTCTGGGCCTGGCCAAGGCACAGGAATCGTTTGGCGCGCGTTATTTTGGCAACAACACGAACCCGGGCATCGCGCTTAGGCACCCCAGAAAGCAGAGCGCAGAGGCCAAGGAGGTTCTTCGCAAAACATGGATCGCTCGCCATAGTGGCGACGGCCAACAGGGGCCGGCCGTTCTAGACGAGGGCATGGAAGTCCAGATATTCTCTGTGCCCAACGACGTTGCACAGTTCTTGCAATCTCGTGTGCATTCGATCTTGGAAATGTGCCGCTGGCTGAACATCTCGCCGCACAAGCTCAAGGAACTATCCCGGGCGACGTTCAGTAACATCGACAAGCTGGCGCTGGAGTTCATTGGCGATACCGTGATGCCACTGGCAATTGATGCCGAACAAGAATACACCGGGAAGCTGTTTTCAGAAGAGGAGCAACTGGCAGGCATGTTTGTCGCGTTCAATTTGGACGGGCTGCTGCGGGCGGATGTGGTGGCTCGCAAGAAGTCTCTGGAAATCGACAGGCGCAACGGCACCATCAACGCTGATCGGTGGCTGGCCCTGGAAGATCAGCCGCCCTTGCCGGATGGCAAGGGCGAGGCGTTCTGGCGGCCGACGAATATGGCGGAAGTGAACGAAGGGCCGCTGCTTCCCCCGCGGCAAGAGGAGCAGGCCATGCAAGTTTTGCAAAACATCATGGCCGGCCACGCTTCTTTGTTGACCATCGCCATCGAACGAGTAAACAAGAACGCCGCCAACGCGATCAGCCGGGCCGAGAAGGCGGGCAAGCCCGCGCCGGACGCCTTGAAGTTTCAGACTCAATTCGTGGAAGCCATCTCGCCGGTCATGGATTCGCTGGCCAAGTGCCTGGAGCCTTTGCGTGCGGACATCGCGTACCAGTGCAGTGTTTTTATCGCCGACTCAGCGAAAGCGTTTCTGGCTCACGGACCGCTTAATGCGGCCAACGAAGCCCATCTGATTATCGCGAAAGTCAAGGAGGCCGTGAAATGAACCGATACATTTATCCTAAAAGGGATCTGTCAAGCAAGGAGATCGGGCGCCTTCGCAAAGCGTGGGCCGATTTGTGGAAAGGGCGAGCCAAGGGCGAGATCAAGATTCTGCCGGAAGGCCCACGCACCAAGCAAGGGAGATGATCCAATGAACCGAACCACAACCGAAGTATAGGTGGCCCCCAAAATGTGGCTTGAACAACTTTTACAAGTAGCAGCAAGGCCCTTCCGATGGTGGACAGTGATTGCCCCGTGGGAGCAGGGCGTCCGTGTTCGACTCGGAAAACGAGCCGATGAACTGCCGCCTGGAGTTCATTTGCGAATTCCATGGTTTGATCGAATCTATGTTCAGAGCACGCGATTGCGGATTGTCAGCACAAATAATCAGACAATTTCAACGAAGGACGGCAAGGTTCTCACCATACATCTCGCGGTACGGTTTTCTGTCGTCAGCATGTTGCGCGTCTATCAATCAGTCTCTGATCCTGGGCTGACCCTGTTAAACGCGGTCATGAGTTTGGCTTCGCAGCACATTTCCCAAACCCACAGCTCAGATTTGAGCCACAAGAGCATTGAAGAGTTCATCAACTCAAAGACCGCGGGCTGCGATTGGGGGCTGGGCAACCTCGAAGCTCACGTTCTTGGCTTCGCGTTCGTTAGAACCTATCGCCTGCTCATGCACGACTATGAGCGGAGTTTCGGAATGGACTTAGAACAAAAAGAAAGCTCCGGGCTTCAATAACAATTTATGCCTGCAATACAGGGGAACACCCAAATGAACAGAACCACATCCGAAGTATGGGCCATCAGGGAAGACCACCGCCCGATTGCAGCACGCATCATGGCCAACGATTCTTATGGAATCACCAGCGAAGGTGACGGCGGCATGGGCGCTAGCCAAGAGGCCGGGGCCGTATCGGTTATTCCGGTAAAAGGCGTGATCACCCAGCATGGCGGCTGGGGCACGGGGGCCGATCAGCTTGGCCGCTGGGTGGATCAAGCCGCGGCCGACAAGGACGTCAAAGCGATCGTGCTCGATGTGAATTCTCCCGGTGGCAGCGTTTTCGGGATCGAGGAGGTATCGGCCAAAATCCGCGCCGCCCGCGAATCTAAGCCGATTGTGGCCGTCGCCAATGGAATGATGGCCAGTGCGGCATATTGGATCGCAAGTGCCGCCACGAGGATCGTAGCCACCCCCAGCGCGGACGTGGGCAGCATCGGTGTGATTATGGTTCACGCCGACTGGAGCGAGGCGGCCAAGGCCTACGGCGTGAAGGTAACATACATCACCTCGGCAAAGCACAAGGCCGAGGGCAACATGAACGAGCCGCTGGGTGACGAGGCCAGAGCCCACATGCAGTCCCGGGTAAACGCGTATCACGAGACGTTCGTCGTGGACATCGCCAAAGGCCGCGGGATCGCTAAGGCGGTTGTGTCCAACGGCTTCGGGGAAGGCCGGACCTTCGGTTCGAAGGAAGCCAAAGAGCGGGGCATGGTCGATCAGATCGCCACGCTCGAGCAGACTGTGGGGCGATTGCTGCCCCGCATGAGCCGCAGCACACGCAATCGGATGCGTGGGGACTTGCAATTGCAATCGGAGAGATTTACACTGCACGCGTAGTGTCAGGATCAGGAGTTCAGGAATTTAATCATTTGGGAGTCAGGACATGCAGACAGTTCAGTTTAATTTCCAGACCGGGCAGGACGTGGTCATCAATCGCACCGGGATCAAAGGAACGGTCAAAAGCCTCTATATCGACGAGGATGGTATCAAGTATGCCTTTGTCGAGTACGCAGACGTGGGCGGCAGAATCCAGGACAAGTACTTCCGCGAAGACAAGCTCCGCGAGTTGGACGGCTCTGGAAAGTAACCACAGGTCGATTACCCAAAGAAGTTTTTCCTTGCACATCAACTGATCGTGCGCCAGAATAGCAATTGACTGGCACGCCTTTGCGGGCCGCGCCTCATTTCCAAGCACGCCTTCGCGCGCTGTGGATTATCCCGTTACTTCCAGACGGGTGTCTGCCAGCGCGGATCCTCGTCATAACCAAACCAGAGGTACTACAATGTCACGGTTTGACGATCTCGTCGATGAGCGGGTAGCGCTCCACAAGTCCAATACCGCGATTCTCGACCAGGCTGACGCGGACAAGCGCGAATTCACGGGTGAAGAGCAAGAGCAGTGGGAGAAGCAATACGCACGGATCAACACGATCGGCGATCAGCTTGACACCCGCCAGAAGCACATTGACTTGACTGAGAGGCTGTCCGAGAGTGCCGGCCGGCAGACCGAGGCCGCCGCGGGCGGCCCGCTGAAACCCACGCCGAAGCCCGTTGGATCGGACATGCCCGGGCAGTTGGGCGGCGGCGACGGGTCACTGCTAATCAACGGGCACGAGATCCGGAAGGGTCAGCCAGGGTATGCTGCGCTGGCCGCGCGGAACACGCCCGAGTACGCGGAGGTGTTCAATCACTTCCTGATGACCGGGGAAACCGGGGGAATCGAGGCGGTACTCAAGACGACTGACGACGCGCTCGGCGGATCGTTCACCACTACGAAGATGCTCGGAGAGTTGCTCAGGGTCGTGGACGATGAGGTCTTCATGCGCAAATTGGCGCGGGTCCTGCCACCGCTTACTAAGTCGACCAGCCTGGGAGTGCCGACTGTCGAGGCCCGTCCCAGCGACGCCGACTGGACGCCCGAAATCCCGGCGTCTGACATCACCGAAGACACCAGCATCAGGACCGGCAAGCGCGAACTTGTCCCGCACCTCAACACGAAACTCATCAGAGTCGGAATGAAGCTGATGCGCGTCGCCGCCATCCCCATGGATACGTTCATCGCTGAAGAGATTGCGTACAAGCACGCCACGGCTGAAGAAAACGCATTCCTGACCGGCCATGGAAGCGATCGGCCGCTCGGCATATTCATTGCCAGCGCAGACGGCATCAGTACCGCTCGCGACGTCGCCAGCGTCGGCGCGGCACCCGCTATCCACTCCGACGACTACTCAGAGATGTTCATGACTTTGAAGCCGCAATACCAGGCGAAGTCCACTTGGCTAGTGCATAGAGACTTCATCAAGAAGTCCATGCAGCTCAAAGACGCGGAAGGCAGAACCATCTGGCAGCCCGGCCTGGTCGTAGGGATGCCCGCCACCATTCTCGGCCGCCCCTTCGTCCAGAACGAATTTGCGCCCAGCACGTTCACCAACGGCAGCTATGTGGCCGTGCTCGGCGACTTCAAACGCGGCTACTGGATCGTTGATTCTCTGGCCTTTTCGATTCAACGATTGGCTGAGACGTTCGCCCGCACAAACGAGTGGGGCTTCCTGGGCCGCAAAGAAACGGATGGAATGCCGGTCCTGGAAGAGGCTTTCGTGCGCCTGAAGATGACCACTTGAGCGGGACGAGGCCGCCCTGAAAGGATAGACATGAATCGATTTACGAAATTCTCGCTGAGCGTGAGCATCATCCTGATTGCCGCAATCTCAATCGGGTGGTATCAGAATGTTCCGGTATACAAGGAGGTCGGCGGCGCGCGGTTGGTCGTCGGTAGCGGCGGATCTCTTGATGTTGCCAGCGGCGGGGAGCTTGACGTCGAGTCCGGCGGCTCGCTGAAGTTCGCCGGTACGGCGATCACTTCATCTGCCGCCGAACTGAATCTACTGGCAACCGTCACGGGCGGAACGCTGACCAGCTCCAAGGCGCTGGTCGTCGGCGCGGCAGGCAACATCGACACGGTCACCGTCGATGACCTGTTGCGGTTGACCCCGACGGACACGGTGCCCGCCGCCTCTGAAGGGAACATGTATTGGGATGACTCCGAGAACTCTTTGAAGGTACACAACGGCTCAAACTATATCGCCCTCACGACAGGCAGCGGCGATAACACGCTCGACGACGCTTACGATCAGGGCGGGGTCGGAGCGGGCCGAACGATCACGGCCGATACGGGCGCGGTGGTCATCACCAATACCGACAATGATGCCGCATTTCTGTTGGACATCACGCCTACGCCCGGGGCGGCGGCCGCCAGCGGCGGAATCGTGATCACGTCCGGTGCGAACTCAACCGAAGACGCTCTTCAGATCAACAACAGCGGAACAGGCTCGGACATTCAGGGCACCGCTTCGACCTGGACCATCAGCAAGGCGGGCGTGGGTACCTTCGCAGACGCCCAGCTCACCACGGCCACGGTGTCAAGCACGTTCACGGCGTCCAATGGCGTGACGCTGGCCAACGGGGGCACGGTCACCAACGACACCAATAACGAGATTGAGTTCACCGAGAACGGCGAAGAACTCAGCATGGCGTTTACAAGCAATACCGTGACATGGGCGACAGACACGCTGATAGATGCCATGGCTTTCGGCGTTATAGATGATCTCACGGGCGTCGGCACGATTGCGTTTGATGCGGCGGCCAGCACGATAACCCTTGCTGCCGATGGGGCGAATGACGATCTGACCGTCCGTGTTACGAACGCACAGGACGCTAGTCTAATCCTGAGTTCGGCGGGTACGGCCGTTGATGCTTTGCAGATCACGACGACCGCGGGCGGCATTGATATCACCAACGGCGGCGCGGCTGCCGGCGAGGATATGGACCTAACCTCGACAAACGCATCTATCATTCTCACGGCTGGCGAGGCTCAGCCCAACGCGATCAGTCTTCAAGCCTCGGCGGGTGGACTCGATATCGACGTTGCCAATGCAACCGCCGCGGCCGTGAGCATTCAGGCCAGCGCCGGTGGGCTGGACGTTGACGTGGTCGATGATCTGATTCTGACGGTTGCATCGACGGCGGGGGCGGATGATCTGCGTCTGATTCAAACCGGCGCACAGGACGCCTCGATCAGCATGGAGGCCGCCGGGACCGGCGCCGACGCGATCAGGCTTCAAGCATCGGCCGGCGGCGTCGATATCGACGCTGTTGACGATATCAATATCACTGTTGCCTCGACGGCCGGGAGTGATGATCTGAACCTCATTCAGACCGGGGCACAAGACGCATCAATCAGCCTCCAGGCGGCGGGAACGGGCGCGGATGCCATCAGCTTGCAGGCTTCGGCCGGCGGGATTGATCTCGACGCCGTAGACGACGTCAACATTACCTGCGCCTCCAGCGCGGGTGCCGACGACCTGAATATCATCCAGACCGGCGCCTTTGATGCCTCGATAAGCTTGCAGGCTGCGGGTACTGGCGCCGACGCTGTTAGCCTGCAAGCCTCTGCGGGCGGAATTGATATAGATGCCGTGGATGACATCAACATCACGGTTGCCTCGAGCGCAGGAGACGACGACCTTAACCTCGTCCAGACGGGTGCGTTTGATGCCTCGATCCTCTTGACGGCGGCAGGCACCGGCGCCGATGCCATTGGAATCACGGCAAGCGCGGGATCGATCACTCTGGCAGCGCCTTCCGGCGACATCAACGTGTCGCACGATCTGGACGTGGAAGGAGCGATCGTCGGCGACGGTGGCGACGTTATCAGCGGCATGTTGTACACCGTCACGGATGACACGAACGGCAAGACTGTAGCGATCGCCGAAGCGGGGACGGTGCAGACTAACTCAGGGGCCAGCGGTCCGGCCGTCTGGAATCTTCCCGAAGCCTCCACCGCCATCGGAATGTCTTTCACCTTCGTGACCGTGGCCGTGCAGAATCTCGACATCAACCCGGACGACGCGGATCAGATACTCGTTCTGACCAACGGGGCCGGCGATGCAGTCAGAAACGCAACCGCAGGAAATACTTTGACCCTTCTTGCTATCGACGCGACGAATTGGGTCGTCGTTGGCGAGAAGGGCACTTGGACAGACGTTGATTAGGAGTTGCAGACATGCAAGATAGTGGACAAAAGTTTGAGTTTGAAACCGCGATCGCCGCAGTCGATGCCGCCGACAACACGTTGGTTGTCGGCGAGGTGATCGACACCCAGAATGTTGACTCGCTGACGTTCATCTTCAGTACCGGCATCATGGCAGATGGCGGGGCGACTTGGACTGTGACTGTGTTCGATGATGATGCAGTGGGCATGGGCACAGAGAATGCCGTCGCCGACGACTTCCTGATCGGAACCGAGGCGGCTGTTTCCTGGGATGAGACTGCCGATGGGACGGCGCGGAAGATCGGCTATATCGGACCGAAGAGATATGTGCGCATCAAGGTGCAGCCGGCGGACAACTCCAGCTCCAGCCCGTTTTCATGCATTGCCATGAAAGGTATCACACGCAAGGGCATGAAGACGACACAGGTCATATAAGGAGTCTGCCATGAAGGTGTGTTTGAACACGATTTGGGCGTGCGCGCCTGCTAAAGGCCAAAAAAACGGAACCGCCTTTAGGCCCGGCGATATCGCCGACGTCACCGACCGGCAGGGCGCCGAGCTTATTGAAGGCGGCTTCGCGACGGAAGTGCCGGTGAAGGTCACCGCTCAGGACGTCGACCCGGAGACTGAGACGCAGGCGGACCCGGAGTCCGCGACCGCGGCAGAGCCAGCGGCCGAACAGCCTAGGAAGAGGACTAAACATGGCCGGTCTCGTGGTCGTGACGCCGCCGGCGAGTGATCCGATCACGCTGGCGGAGGCCAAGCTATTTGCGAGGGTCTCTACATCGGCAGACGACACGCTGATAACGGGCCTCATCACTGCAGCGCGGCGTTACGCCGAGCCGATCCTGGATCGTACGTTTGTAACGACGATCTACGACCTGACGATGGATGCGTTTCCGCTCGGCAGTGGAGCGATCTTGTTTCCGCGTTCTCCGCTGACGGCCGTGGGGTCGGTGAAATACATCGACTCAGAAGGCGTCGAGCAGACATGGGACGCCGGCGAATATGACATTGACACGGCCTCGTTGGTGGGGCGGCTTGTTCCCGCGTTCTCGGAAGTGTACCCGCCCACCCGGGTTGACATCAATGCCGTGACCGTACGATTTACGGCGGGCAATGGCGCTCTGTCGGAACAACGCGAAGACATCAAGCTGCTGGTGAAGATTCTCGTCGCTGAGAGCTACGAGAAGCGACTGCTGACGGGCGATACAAGGATATTCGTAAACGATCTGGCGGATTCGCTCATGTGGTCGTTGCGAATACTGAAGGCGGCATGATTTGGTTTGTGGCGAACCTGTTCCTGCGGTGGTCGGTGTCGGCGGTTTGAGACTCCTTACCGTCGACCCTTCCATCGTTAGAGGGGTACCAGTACTGGGTAGTCAGTAGCCAGTAGTCAGTATGTTGGCAGTTGCGAGGCAGGCTTGATGGTATGGGTAGAACGATCGATCCGGGCAAGTTTCGCGGGCGGATTCAGATCCATGCCAATACGCCGTCTGATGACGACATGCATCAGGCAATTGCAGGATTTTCCTTGGAGGCAACGGTATGGGGCTCGGTAACTGCCATACGCGGAGACGAGAAATTCGAGGCCCTGGCAATCAGCCCGCAGGTGACTCATAGAATTGTTATTCGAGACTATGAGCTGACCCCGCGACACAAGCTGATTGACGATGAGGACACGACGGTCAAATGGAACATCTTTGCGATTCTCCCCTTGGACGATCAAGGGGCAAGGTACTTGGAGATTCTGGTGACTGAACGCGTAGGCGATACATAAGCGACATGCTCGCATGAGTGATAGGCTCGCATGAGTGATAGGCTCGCATGAGTGATAGGCTCGCATGAGTGATGCAACCTTCAGAATAGACCTGAGCGGCGACAGAGAGGTCGTCAAGGCGATGGGCATGATGAACCCGCAGATCCACAAGAAGGTGCTGCGCTCGACGATCCGGTCTGCCATGCGGCCGGCGTTGGCCGAGAGCAAGCGGCAGGTTCCCGTAGAGAGCGGGACGTTGCGTGATTCTCTGAAAATCAACGTCAAGCTGTTCCCGCCGTTTGTCGCCGTAGGCAAGGTATGGCCGGACAAGAAAGTCGTTGGATCGTGGAAGGGCCAGAAACGCTGGCCGATCAAGTATGCGCATTTGGTTGAGGGTGGACATCGGACCGCCCAAGGCGGCAAGCTGGCCCGGAAGAGCGAGACATTCAACCCCGTTAAACACGGGGGTGTGCATACAGGCGACGTGCCCCCACAGCCGTTCATTCGCGATGCTTTTGAGGTTACCAAACAGGAACAGATCCGGAGGTTTCGCAAGTTCTTGGTGCGTGGCGCCCAGCGGGAATGGGCAAAGCTGTTGGCCGGACCTAAAACGAAACGGAGAGTCTGATAATGGCAGTGGACGCGAGTGCGGCAGTCCGACAACTTTTGATAGACGATGCTGCGGTGTCTGCGCTCGTATCAAACCGCGTACGCCCGCAAAAGGCCCACGAGCAAGACGCAGGCAAGAATCGTATTGTGACGCACACTATTTCTGGACCGAGAACGCATCATCTTCTAGGAAGCTCGCTATTGAATAAGGCGATAATCCAGGTGGATGGTTTTGCGAACAGCGAGCAGGAAAGCGTCGACTTGAAGGACGCGGTAAGAAAAGAGCTGGACGGCCGGGTGCGGTCGTCTGTGACGGTTGGTGGGCAAGGAACATTGGTCGTTTCGATTCAACTTAGGGACGAACGCGATGCGCTCGTTCAAAGCCTCGACGGAACCGACGACGGGGTGTACGGTTTTCAAATGGACTTCCTGGTTATGCACCAGGAAGCGGCTTAGGAGGATAGGCCATGGCTCAAGCTACCGATGTAGGGACAGGCGCAACACTAACTTTCAGCGACTCTTCGTACAGCATCGAGGTGACGGACCTCTCGTGGTCCGGGATCGAGCGCGTCTTCATTGACAGTTCTCATCTCGGAACGACGGGGGCGCGCACGTTCATTGTCGGCGACTTGTACGACCCCGGTGCGCTGACTTTCCAAGGCCATCTGGACCAGAACTCGACGGGCAATCCGCCGATCACACAGGCCATGGAAACGAATATCACGCTGACGTTCCCGAATTCCAAGTTCTATCAGGCCGCCGGGGCGCTGCAGTCGTTTGAACTCGGCACTCCGCTTGAAGACAAGATGGTGGTCACAGGCGTCGTGAAGTTCTCCGGTGCGATTACGTTCTCGGCGCCGTAGCGAAAGGGATGAGTCTGATGTTGACGATACCGGCAAGGATCAAGAAGGCAGATATCAACGAAGCGTGCCTGACCGGGGGGCGCACGCAGCTCGTTACGGGTCCGCTTGTGATTGGCGGCGTGGAGCACAAGGCCAATACGCTGGAGTTCATTGGCTTTCGCGTAGGCGCCCGCGGCGTGAACGTCAGCCCCGGCGTGTGGGCCGGAGATTTCCACTTTGGCCCAGCGGCAAAGGTTCCGCCAGTCGAGAAGATCACGCCGGCCCAGCTGGAGGCGTACCAGGTCAAGGCCGCGCCAGTTCCGGCGAAGCCTACAGCAACAAACCGCGGCAACGGCAGGCCGCCCACGAAGAAGTGAGGTGAGATATGGCCATAGGCATGGACGTTGTGATCACCGCCACTACCGGCGGCAAGAGGGTTGGCGGCCAAACGAACACGTATACATCCGGGCAGCGGATGAGCGTGGAAGAGAGCATTCCAAACGGTGCCGACCAGTTGGTTGCTCTTGCGCTGGACGTGACGCAGATTCAAGCGCTTATCGTTTCGGCGCCGGGCATATTGCTGCTGGAATGGAACGACAGCGCCGGGGCGCAGGGCAGCTTCTCGATTGCGGCCGGCGTGCCCTACATTTGGAACACGGACTCATTGGATGCTAACCAATGGGACGCAGACGTAACGGCATTGTATGTCACGAACGCGACCGGAGATGCCGTGGTCCTGAACATGGAATTCATCATTGACCCGACAGTGTAAAGGAACAGCATGGCAGACAAGAGCAAATCGCTGCGCGATCGAATTCGAGAGGCTTCCGACATCACGACGGAACTTGTCGATGTCCCGGAATGGGGCTGCACAATCGAGATGCGCAGCCCGACGTCGAATGAAGCGTGCGTCCTCGAAGAGTGGTCTTACGGGCGATCCGGGCCGGAGGAGAAGAAGGCGGCCGAAGGCGACGAGACGGCCAAGGTGGACCCCAAAAAGTTCCGTGGCTTAGCGGAACAATACGTGATCATCTGTGCCCACAACCCAGAGACGGGCAAGATGCTTTTCAGTGGAAAAGACGCCGATTGGTTGGGCGGCAAGAACTCGGCGGTGATCAATCGCCTCTACAAGGTCGCACGGCGCTTGACCGGGCTTACTGAGGAGGAAGCCTCCGACTTGGGAAAAGGTTCAGAGGCGGAGGGCGGACCAAGCTCTGGTTCGACCTGACCCTAGCCCTCGGGCATCGGTCGGTTGCCGAAGCGAAGAAATGGATCAGCCCCCGGGAGTTCGCCCAATGGCAGGTGTACTACAATGTCGAACCGTTCGGCGAACAACGCGCAGACCTACGAACCGCAGTCCTCATCTGCTATCTCGTTAATCATCTCCACCCGCCCAAACAGACGCTTCAGCCCAAAGACATATTGCCCTTCTTGGGCGATGCGCCTGAACCCACACGTACAACAGGCATTGAGCGCGGGATCGAACTGGAGAAAAAAATGAGCGTGTACACCATGTTGCACAATGCCAGCGTCGCGGCGCAAGCAGCCAAGGCCGGCGGCAAGCAGCCCTATGTTCCGGCACCGGGGGGAAGGCTGAGCTAGATGGCTGCATCCGCCACAACAATCGCAATGACGCTGGTCGCGAATACCATGCGCTTCGATCGCAAGATGCGCGGATCTCGCAAGGGCGTCAAGCGCTTCGGCGATCAGGCCAAGCGTACGGGCGTAACGTTGAAGCTGATGGCTGTTCCGGTGGCGGCATTGGGCCGAGCGCTCGGCACGCTCGCAGGCGCGGCGGGCGCCGCCCTTGCCCTAAAGAGTCTCACGAAGCGGGCCGAAGGCTTCAATCAGGCCATGCGATCGAGTCTTGCGATTATGGATGATGTATCCGATGCGCTACAAAACAAGATGAAGAACGCTGCGCTTGACGCGGCGGCGACAACAAAATTCGCGAGCGCCGAGACCGCAAAAGCGTTCTTTGATTTGTTCTCTGCAAACCTCGACGTCAACCAGGCCATAGCGGCCATGCCCACGGTGGCCAAATTTGCTCAAGCGGGCATGTTCAACATGTCGCGTGCCACCGATCTGTTGACAGATGCGCAAACAGCTCTTGGCCTGGCCGTCAAAGACCCAATACAAAACTTCAAAAACCTCACACGTGTCGGCGACGTGCTCGTCAAAGCCAACAAGCTGGCGACGGCCACTACAGAACAGTTTGCGGTTGCGTTGACGACCAAGGCGGCGAGCGCCGCAAAGTTTTTCAATATTAGCGTCGAAGAAACCGTGGCAGTCCTGAGTGCCTTCGCGAAGGGCGGCAAAAAGGCGGAACTCGGGGGCACGGCGTTTGATATTGTTATCCGAGAACTCACGTCCAAGGTGCAGCAAAATGCCAAAGCATGGGAAGACCTCAATATAAAGGTCTTCGAGGCCGGACAACTCAGGAAGATCGCCGACATCGTTCAAGATTTGGAGGTCGCCTTCAGCAAGATGACCCCAGAGGTCAAGGTGGCCGCTGTTGCGACGCTGGGGCTGACACAGAAGTCATTTGCGGCGACCCGCGCCCTGATCGGCATGTCCGAATCAATTCGAGAAACAGAGAAGTTCTTGTTGAGTGCCGGCGGCACGATGGAAAAGGTGGCAGGCAAGCAGCTCACACTGATGGCCCGCGGCGTTGCAAGGCTGGAGTCTGCATGGACCAGGCTCGGAACCACCATTGCTATATCGGATCGAATGGCCTCTAGCGTTGGCAGGCTTTCAGTTTCAATTGGTACTCTCAATGAGTTTATGAAAATACTCGGCAATGTGACGCTCAGGAGCATTCCGCCAGCGAACAGGGCAGTCTTGATAATGGGGGCCACGTCGCTTGCCCTCGGAACGCTCCTCAGAGTTCTCCCGAAGGTCTGGACGCAACTAAAACTGTTGCAAGCCGCGCTCAAGGGAGTTGCGATTCGCATGGCGCTTACCAAGGCGCTGATGGGGCCGGCGGGCTGGTTGACGTTGGCGGGCTCCATTGCCGTTGCCACCGTAGGCATTGGCGCAATTGTGACCATGCTTGATAAGGCGGCCGACAAGACAGAGGCCCAACGCCAAGCGTCCCAGAAGTTGACACAGGCCACCAAAGGCGTGGCTGCTGCAACCGAGGACACGATCAGCTCGATTAACCGCACGATCAGCAGCCTCCGATTGCAGGCGTCGGAGTACGGTAAGACAGCCAGCCAAATCGAACTCAGCCGCATTGCAGCGGAAGGCGCAAGCAAGGCACAACTCCGCTTAGCACAAGAGCAGTTGAAAGTCATCGACGCAAACGTGAAGTTTGCCAAGCAGGCCGCGCTCATCAATGCCCTTGAAGAACAGGTTCGGATGTTTGGCCTGGTGGGCAGAGAGATCGAAATATACAAACTCAAGCTGGCGGGGGCGGATGCCTTTGCGGTTCAGTTCGCCAACAACGTCCTTGACAAACTCGACGCGCTCAAGCAGCAGGCCCGCGCGATTCAAACCGTTGCCGAAATCGGAGATACTTTCACGACAGCCCTGGCGGACATGCAGAACCAGGTTGCCGAGTTCAACCTCAGTCCCGTGCAGCGGATGGTCAAGGCGCTAATCAGGGACGCCCGCAAGCTCGCCGAAGAGTCCGGAACAGAGTTCATCATCAACAAGGCAATGATCCAGGAGATCTTCCGCGCCGCCGCGGCACTAGACACCCTTCGCGCCAAGGCAGACGCTTTCTCAACCCTCAAGCAGCAGGCCTTGTCTTTGGTGCGAGCCCTGCGAACGCCACGAGAAGAGCTGGCCGCGACGGTGGCGCTCCTCAACAAGATGGCCAAGACCATTGATCCGGCCACGGGCAAGGCGCTGATCGATACGGATACGCTGAATCGCGGTCTTCAAAAGGCACGCGATCAACTGCGAAGGCTGAAAGATGACGTACGAGGATTCGCACAGGGCAAGCGCGAAACGACCAGTAGGCTCAATGACGTTATACTCGGGAACATTGCGAAAGGCGTCGCTGCCCAGCGGGCACAGAACGCGGCGCGTGGCAATCTGCTGTTCAAACAGTTCGGTCCCACACCGCCCGGCGGGATCTTGCAGGGCGGGCCGCAGAACCTATTGGGAGGCCGTGCGATGATCAGGCCGGGGCAAATGTCCGGGAATACCGTTGCGATCAGCCGAAACGAGCAGCTTGAGGAGATTCGCGGGCTCTTGGACAAGATGGTTCGGCAAGGCCAAGTTGTGAGGGCGGCGTAATGGCGACGGCTACCGTAGATCAGATCACCAACCTTTCGATGGTTGAACAGCGCGGCGGCGGCAATGACAATGGCGTGATAATGGAATTGCGCCGCGAGGCCCTGGTTAAGGATCTTGACGTGGCGGCAACGCCGGACTTCAGAATCCTACAGGAGGCGCTTAACAATCTGCCGCCCGGCTCAGGCGTCGGGTTCGGCGATTCGCTCACTAGCCATCCCGGCCTTGTCCTCGTCGAAAGAATTCCCAGGCTCGTTCCGGGAACGACGACGACTTGTATTGTGGAGTTGCTCTACAAGCGGCTGTTCTCTTCCGTTGATACTCTCAAGGCTGGCGTCGGGCAATGGATTGTGCGAGGCGGCGGCTCGCTGAGGCAATTTACCACACACCGCAATCAGTTCGGAATGGACAACGCGGTGTGTTACACCTATCCTGCCGATCCGTCCAATTCTGCGTATCCCACAACAGATCCTCGCTTGGCCGGCAGGACGAAATGCCAATCCGGAGAAATCCAGGTCGACCTGCCTTCTGATACTCTTGAGTTTACGGGACGACTGATAACGCCGAATCCGGGAAGCATCGCAAGGGCTTGGCGGGGGCGCACAAACCTGTATTTATGGAACGGCGGCGCCCCTGGGACGTGGAGATGTACCGAGGTGTCGTTTGATCCTTGGGATCTGGGAGACCCCGAATTTGAGCAGTGGCTGTTCAACTTCTTTTTCCAATTCGACCCGACCGGCTGGAATCCCGATGCCATCTTCCGTGATCAACTCACTGGAAAGCCTCCGATAAATCTTGTCGAGGGCAACGGCGTCATCGAAGTTGACTGGTATCCCACGCTCGACTTCGAAGACCTATTCCCACCGTAGGGGCCACCGTGGCGCGCAACTTCAGAACATGGAAACGCGGAGATCCGATCAGCGCATCTAGGCTGACGGAGCAGCATCGCGCCCGCAATACGGGAATATTCGGCGGGCCGGGAATAGACATCCGCCAAGGGGGCGAGTCGGTTACGGTTGTGTTGCAAGATGATCGCATTATCCCTTCCGGCGGCGGCGAGGGCGTTGTCGGCCATCTTGAAGTCGTGATCGACGCGGTGATTATGAACGAGGCGGACTGCGCCGGCCACCCCGATTGCATGCTCCCCCCGGACGGACCGACGTTTGCCCCGCACTTGGCCTGCTTTCCGGTCATGTCTGACGGCGCCGTCGACACCATGGCATACACACGCGTCTACCCCAATTGGGGGCACACCTTGGCCGAGTTCTTGCCGGTGCCTTGGGACCCGCTCAATGTCAATCAGCCGACGTTCTCCGTCCTCATGGGCACCCGCGGCTGGACCATGCCGTTTGGAGAAGGCCAGAAGTGGATCAATCCGCCCACCAACCCGTGCCAGCCGGACGGAGATCAGGTTGGGGCCTGTTGCCAGGATGACGGCACATGCAACGATACCAACGAGGGCGACTGCCCGGCGGGCATTGGGGAATGGAAAGGGCCGGGCACGAGTTGCGACGATCCCGGAATCTGCGACGAGGGTGAAGCGACGGGTGCCTGTTGCGATCCGGCAACCGGAGATTGCACCGACGCTCAAACGCCCCAGCAATGTGAGTTCAACAACGGCGTTTATCGGGGTGACGGTTCGATCTGCACGAAGGGCCTTTGCCCCCCACCCGGCCTGGTTGGCGGCTGTTGTTGGCAGGGTGGATGTATCAATCTGACGCCCGTCCAGTGCGACCCTGCCAAGCTGCCCGGTGCCAATTGGGGATTTGCGCAGTGCGATGAAGGAACGCAGTTCTCCTGCTGCTTCGGCAACACGTGCCAAGCGCTTGATGCGACGTGCTGCTTGCGGCGGGGCGGCATACCGGCAGAGGGCTTCTGTACTCCGGATAATCCTTGTGTGTGATACCCGATGCCCGGTTGTCAAATAACATTCAGCCAAACGAAGCCAGCCTTGGTATCGATACCGGAGCACGGCATCGTCGCAGGGAACAGTTATTGGGCGTGCGATCAAGAGCTGCCCGACGCCGATGGCAATCCCGTGCGGCTCATCGGGAACCTCTTCCCGCAGCGGATCAACGAATCTCCGGCCGGCGAGCCGCCCCGATTCGCGGGAACGTGGCTGCTGAATTACAAAGACTGCACACAACTAGGGGATGGCACCATCACGTGCCTGCTTGGTGCCTGCGTCATCGGCGACTGTTGCTACCAAACGCTCGAGGGGCTGTGCCCCGGAGAGTTTCAAGGGCCGAACACGGTTTGTGAGTTGCCTGATTGTTATGAGGTGGGGGCGTGCTGTGGGGCGGCCCACGGCATAGACTGCTTCGTCACAAACAGGATCACATGCCCTACGCAGTGGTTCGGCGCGGGCCGCAACTGCGAAGAGGTTCCGCGCTACTGCAAGGGTGCGTGTTGCATCTACGATCTGGAGAATGGCACATTCTGTGTCAACGATACATGGCCAAGCCAATGCCGGGACTTTCATGACGATTTGCCTGAAGGCGTGTGGACCGTCTGGCTGGGCCCGGAAACCACATGCGAGGTCGATGGCGCTGATTGCCCGAACACCGGCGGCTGTTGCCGGCCGCCCGAATGGGAGTGCGAGAATGCGCAGCCCGAACAATGCATACAAAGCACCGGCCCGTTTGGCGTGCCTAATGCCGGCGTATTCATGGGCCTCGGAAACTTCTGCGGCCCCGACACCTGCAATGGTGCCTGTTGCGCAAACGTCTTTGATCTGCCCGGACCGCCCTCTCCGTTCATCCCCGGCTGTGTTGAGGATGTTTCGTTCCGGGAGTGTGAGCCTGGGATAACGCGGATCGGCCAATTTCTCGGGCCGGGAAGCACATGTGAAGGCGGGGCCGCAGGCTGTGGTGTGTGCTGCCTAATCGATCCGCCCACGGGCGAAATAATATGCCGAGAAGACCTGCTGCAAACAGAGTGCCTGGAGTTCGGCGGCACGCCGTTCGGCCCGGGCTCGGACTGCGCGATCTGTGACACCGTGCGTCGAGCCTGTTGTGTGCCGCGTATCGTGCAGCCCGGCGAGCCGGAGCGGCCTGAAAACTGCCAAGCGTTTACGTGCGTTGATGTACGGAACCGGCACGAATGTGAGGCTCTTCGTGGCATCTTCA
>SDBV01005320.1_pt1 | contig 18207 bp, 15 predicted proteins | sample 2277081 | NCBI WGS metagenome assembly SDBV01 (sample SAMN10402039, study PRJNA504765) | marine sediment metagenome | isolation source: marine sediment core GS10_PC15, 223 cmbsf | place: Arctic Ocean: Southern Knipovich Ridge | collected 2010 | reverse complement strand
TTAGATAAACGAATAATAGCATGCGAGTCATTTTCAAAAGACCATTTTGTTTGAGCAATGAGTGTTGAAGGTTCAATAGTAAGTTCGATGAGCCCACCTCCTTTAGGAAAAAATCCCGGCTTCAACAATTTTGCAGAAACCTTTGCACCGAGATGTTGAATGGCAGGTATAAAAACGTGTTTGAAATAATCATAGCCAGGTGATTTTATTATATGAGTGCCTCCGCTAATGAGCACATGAGAAGGCTTGTCGGCGATTAATAAGGGTGGGATGATGCATTGGGCAACCAAAATAGTTGAGCCTGCTGTACTAATTTTAAATTCATATTCACCGCCTTTAATGTTTCCAGGATGGAAGGTGAGTGTTTCACTATGCAATGCTGCACCAATGAGCCTGCCTTGGCAGAGGCTAGAAATAGCGTGACATGCGGTAATGTGTTGTGCCATCAGTCCGGGTTTAGGCCTTTTAGCGCGGATGTTATGGATAGTCAATGAATTTTTTGTGATCGCTGCAAGACTCATCGCCGTTCGAATAATTTGGCCGCCGCCTTCACCAAAAGTTCCATCTAGGGTTATCATGATTGAGCCTGTAATAATACGAGATAGCCTTCAACAGGTTGTTTTTGTTGTTTTCTAAGGATGAGGTTGTCAAAGCGCAGTGTTTTAAAATGATGTTCTTGAATTAACGTTTCGATATAGTGTTTCGTGTGTGCATAGCGTCCAGTCTCTTGCAGTTGATAAGGTTCGATTTGGCCTTTTTCAACAGTGAATGCAAAAAGCCCTGAAGGTGCTAGTGCTTGATGGAGTTTGCTAAAAATACTACTACAATCGCCGATATAGGTTAAAACATCTGCTGCCGTAATTAAATTATTATCATGATACTGATCCAGTGCTGATTCAATATCCGTGACTTCTAATTCATCATATATATTTTTTTTCCTAGCCACTGCAATCATTTCTTTGGAAAGATCGATACCGATTAATCGGCGAGCCATGTTTTTAAACGCCACACCACATAATCCAGTTCCACAACCCAGGTCTAAAATAATCCATTCAGGTTGATCGATCTGGGTTTCTTCATAGACGGCCTGATAGAGTTTTTGCGGGGCTTGATAGGCTAAATATTGAGTTAAGTGTTTGTCATAATAGGTAGCGTATTGGTCGAATAAATGCTTTAAATAAGCGTTAGGCGCTTGCTTAGGAATATTTTGTTGAGAAATCACAGAGAGCATATATTGAATTTCTTCATCATCCGGTTTTATTTTCGCAGCTTGTTGGTAATGATAAAGCGCTTGTTTTTGGTCTTTCTTTTTTAGGAAAATCGAACCAAGATTAAGGTGGGCTGGAAGATAATGAGGGTCTAGTGTTAAGGTTTGGTTTAAATAAGTGATCGCTTCTTTTAAGCGTTCTTGGTACATTAAGATCACGCCAATGTTATAGTAACTTTCCAATTGAGGTGCAATTTCAAGTTGACGGAAATAATAATTGAGTGCTTTGTGAGGATCGCCCATTTTTAAATAGGCATTCGCTAGATTATGATGACATTCTGGATGGTCAGCTTTTGAAATTAATGTCCTTTCAAATGCCGAAATGGCTTCTTCATCACGGCCTTCTTGGGAAAGGGCGATACCATATTCATGGAGTGATTCAACATGATTGGGTTCTAGGTTTAAGCGTTTTTGATAATAATCGATGGCTTTTTTGGTCTCACCTTGTTCCAGATAAATTTTTGCGAGTTGCCCATTCGCTCTAGCATGTTGCGGTTTAAGTGTTAACGTTTTTTTAAGTGCTGCTATGGCTTGTTCAGTTTTACCGGATTGGGTGAATAAGATACCTAAATTATAATGAGCATCCGTATAATTTGGATCGATAGCTAATGCTTTTTGATAATATTCTTCAGCTTTTGATAAATCATGTTGCCGGTAATAACAATTGCCTAGGTTATTATAGGGTATTGCATAATGAGGTTTTAATTGAATAGCTTTTTGATAGGCTGATTTTGCTTGATCCAGTTGGCTCTGGCGTAAGAATATATTACCTTGGCTGTTATAAAGTGATGCATCATCTTTAGCTAAATCGATGGCTTTTTTAATGCTGGCCAATGCTTCTGGGTAGCGGGTTAATTTGGCTTGTAATATAGCACAGGCATGCAAAATATCAATTTGCTCTGGGTCTTTATCAAGTAACTCCTGATAAATATCGAGAGCTTCTGTTAATTTGCCTTCACTGGTTAATCGTTGCGCTCGTTGAATGAGGGTTTTGCTCATAGTAGCGTTTCCTGATTTCGCGGCTGAGTAAATAGACTGCCATTGCATAAGTGGTGCGTGGATTATATTTCATAATGGCACGAAAATTTTTAAACACCACCCAATATTCTTGTAAATTTTGGCTGGTTAGGACAATTAAAGCCGCCTTTTTTTTCTTAGAAAACGTTTGCTTAGGATATATGCCATATTTGGCAAATTGTGACAATGTCATTTTTGGGCGACCTGTTTTTGAAATGATGCGTTTGGGAACTTGTTGTTTAACGATGGCTGGTGAGGCAACTGGCTGATTAAATTGCCAGCCTTTTTCTTTTAAATAATAGGCAATGCTAGCAATAGCGTCGTTTGCATTCGTTAATAAATCAACAGGTTGTTTTTTTGAAAAAGCCACCGCATAGCGCAGGTAGCTGCTGGGCATAAATTGTGGAATGCCCAGTGCTCCTGCATAAGAACCCACTAGTTTTAGAGGCGATAGGTGATATTTACGGGTCAGTAGTAAATATTTTTTTAATTCATAACGAAAGTATTTAGCGCGAGGTGGGTAACGAAATGCCAATGTATATAAAACACTTAGTTCTGGGTAACGGCCAACGCGATGACCATATTTACTTTCGATGCCGATAATGGCCACAATAATGCTGGGGGCAACTCCGTACTGTTTTTGTACTTTTTGTAACGTTTTCGCATGTTGTTTCCAAAAATACGCGCCATCATTGATGCGAGATTGGTTGATAAAGAAACTTTTGTAATAATGCCAGGGTTTTTTCTCAAAAGGGTGGGTGACGTGAGGAATAACAGCTTTAAGGTAAGTGGCGTGCTTCATCAGTTGAGTCAGGTAGCTACGCTTAAAGTGGTATTTTTTTGACATTTTATTGATAAACTGCTGTATTTGTTTAGATGTTGTTTTCGAGGATGCTTGATCACCCAAAGCAGTGCCGGTAAAGATCAATAACAGCAGGATGGATAATGACATTATTCTTCTTAAAGTCCGAAACTCCATGTCCTATCTCCTTTTCATTTTAACTGGACCACAATTTTTTGTGCGTATGAATGGACATGATTATACCAAAACCAGCCAAGCTCGTAACCAATGAACTGCCGCCATAGCTGATTAAGGGTAACGGCACTCCAACAACAGGAAGTATGCCGATGACCATGCCAATATTGATAAAAGCAGAAATCACAAACGTTAGGCTGATGCTGCCGGCCAGCAATCGGGTAAACGTATTTTGAGCCTGTGAGCTAATATAGAGGCAGCGAGCAAATATCAACAAGAATACGATTAATATGATGATACAGCCAATCAGTCCAAGCTCTTCACCACCGACTGCAAAAATAAAATCCGTTGAATGAGTGGGTAGAAAAGACAAATGGGCTTGAGTGCCATTCTGCCAACCTTTGCCTAATAGTCCACCTGAACCGACTGCAATTTTAGATTGAATAATGTGATAGCCGCTGCCTAATGGATCACGTTGGGGATCTAGAAAAGTTAGAATGCGCTGCTTTTGATAAGTGTGCATAAAATGCCACAAGATCGGAGTGCTGATCAGACCGAGTGCCACAAGTGAGGCCATGAAGCGCCAACTGATACCTGCTAAAATCAATACTGCAAATGCAGAGAAGGCAATAATGATTGCTGTGCCTAAGTCGGGTTGTTTAATCGTGAGTAGGACAGGGATGATCAGAATGAAACTTGCAATGATAATGACTTTGGGTTTAGGAGGAAGTGGTTTGTTAGAAAGATACCATGATACCATCATCGGCATGGCCAGCATCATGATTTCAGAGGGTTGAAAACGAATAAAACCAAAGCTTAGCCATCGTCTTGCTCCAAGGTCGACTTCTCCGATTAACAAGACCAAAACCAGCAGTAAGGTTGCTATGCTAAATATCCATGGAGTCCATTGATAGTAATAGCGAGGAGGAATTTGTGCGAAAACAATCATGATGATAAAAGCGATCAGCAAGCGCATCCCTTGTTTTTCGATCATGATCATATTCTCGTTGCTTGCGCTGTAGAGAATGAATAGGCCGATGATTGATAGTAGCACCAAGCCAATGAACAACAATGGATCAATATGGATAATGCGCCATTTAAGTTGTTTCATATTGCGTTTAATACGAGCTTCATAACTATTATCGATGAGTCTTGTCGTTGACATAATCTATTTATCCTTTTTGATGTAATTGTGCTTGCTCGGTAAAATAATAATCGACAACCTGCCTTGTGATTCGATCGGCAAGAGAGGCGTGCTCAACGACGACTGCGATTGCAATTTGTGGGTGGTCAACGGGTGCAAAAGCAATAAATAAATGGTTATTGCGAAGACGCTTTGGAATATTGGTGCGAACAAATTCTTCGTTGCGATTATGGCCATACACTTGAGCTGTTCCTGTTTTAGCCGCTACGGTGTAATTGGGGTGGCGTCCAAAACCAATAGCTGTGCCGTGAGGACTATTAACGACTTTTTCCATCGCAGAAATAACGGTGTTCCAGGTATTCGGGTTTTTAAGTAATACCGACGCCATAGGCTCGGGAGCTTGTTTTATGATCGCTGATCCAGGTGTTTGAGTGGCTAATAATAATGTGGGTTTAAAACGTTTGCCGTGTTCAGCAAGTGTTGCGGTTGCAAAGGCCAGTTGTAATGGTGTGACTAACAAAGAACCTTGTCCGATACCTGTAATAATCGTATCTCCGGTATACCAAGGGTGACCTTGTTTAGCCTTCTTCCATTGTGGGGATGGTACGATTCCTATTAATTCTTCGGTCAGGTCGATGCCTGTGGGTTGGCCGAACCCAAATTTTTTCAGCAAGTGATCCATGCGTTTTATACCCATATTGACGGCTAAATTATAGAAGTAAACGTCACAGGAAACGGTAATGGCTTTTGAGAGATTCACCCAGCCATGTCCTGAATGTTTCCAGTCGTGATAAATATGTTTGGTGTTAGGCAGGCGAAAATATCCCGGATCGTAGATGGTGTAGCGCGGTGTAATAATATTTTGGTTTAATCCGCCTAGGGCATAAAAAGGTTTTATGGTTGAACCTGGAGAATATAAACCACGTATTGTACGATTATAAAGTGGATGTTGTTTTGATTTAATCAATTTTTGATAGGCTTTTTCACTGAAGCCGGTTACAAAAATATTAGGATTAAAGGTCGGTTTTGTGACTAATGCTAAGATTTGTCCTGTGCTGGGTTGTATGGCAACAATTGCACCCGCATCGTCTCCCAGCGCTTTTTCAGCAAAGGTTTGTAATTTGCTATCAATGGTCAGATAAAGTTTGGTGCCTGGAGTGGGTGGATTGCGTTTTAGCACACGCACGATGCGTCCACTCGCATCAGTTTCAACTTCTTCTGAACCGGTTTGACCATGAAGTGCTTTTTCGTAGTACTTTTCAATCCCAACTTTGCCGATATAATCAGTGGCGCTGTAATTGCTACTATCGACTTGGCCTAATTCTTTTGCATTAATACGTCCGACGTAACCAACCACATCAGCAAGCGTTTTGCCTAATGGGTAATAACGCATCATTCTAGAATCAATAGTCACGCCTGGGAATCGGTATTGGTTAATATAAAAACGTGCGACCTCAGATTCTGATATATTTAATTTTAAGGGTACTTTTTGATAAGGTCGATGTTCTTTTAAACTCCGTCGGAAATCTTTGATCTCAGCATCGCTAATGGGAATGATTTTGGCGAGTTCCTGAATGGTTGTATTGATGTTATGGACTCGTCCAGGAATCAAGTCTAGGTTAAAGGTTGGAATGTTTTTAGCAATGAGTATGCCATTACGATCATAAATTAAACCTCGATTAGGTTGAACAGGGATGATGTTTAATAGGTTTTGTTCAGATAGGGTTGAATAAAAATGATGTTCTATGACTTGTAAATAAAATAGTCGTGAGATCAGGATTAGGACAAATAAACTCACAAACAGCGTTACACTAACAAGCCGCCGATTGAATAATCGGGATTCTTGCTTGTGATCTTTAATTGTAATCCGTTTAATCATAAGCAATTTAAGGTCGATGATAGGGATGATGAGAGAGTATACTAAAAGCGCGATAAATTTGCTCGGCTATCACAATCCGCACTAAAGGATGAGGCAGGGTCAGCTTCGAGAGCGACCAAATGGCATCTGCTTTATTGAGGCAAGCGGGCGATAGCCCATCTGGGCCGCCGATGAGTAGCGTCAAGTCCTGTCCATGATCATGAAAGCTTTGTAGCGTTTGCGCAAGCTTGAGGGTGTCTATCGCATGGCCTGCTTCATCGAGTGCGATCAGTTGGTTTTGCCGAGGTATTGCCGCGAGCATTCGTTCACCCTCTTGCTCGATAAGCTGTTGGATATTGCTGCTCTTATGGCGTTTGGGAGTGTCTATTTCAAGCAATGTTAAACGGAATTGCTTAGGTAGGCGATCCGCATAGTTTTGATAGCCTTCCACAACCCATTTGGGCATACGTTTGCCCATAGCGATGAGATGAATCTGCATGTTCTTTCATTTCTCAAAAAGTACTACAACTTTTCAATAATCTCTCAAAAAATCTTTACCACGCGACTGAAACCCAGCGGGCCTTCTGCAATGGCTCGTCGGACTCCGTCTTCCTGCGCTTGAGTTGCTGACGCAGAGGCCCGATTGGTCTCAGTTGCGTGGTTAAGATTTTTTGAGAAATTATTATATTAATCATGCTGTGTTGTTTTTTCTAGATTGCTCGGTCATCGACCATAGCTTTTCAAGGCTATAAAATTCTCGTGTTTCCGCGAGCATTATGTGTACCACGACATCTTCTAAATCGATTAATACCCATTCGCCTTCTGCTTCACCTTCCACACCAAAAGGTCTATGATCTGCTTTTTTACAAGCTTCGATGAGCTTCTCGGCCAGCGTTTTGGCATGGCGGCTTGAGGTTGCAGTACAGATCATCATTCGATCGGTGATATTGGTTAATGGCGTCACATCGAGTTCAATTAAGTCAACGGCTTTATGTTCTGTTAGAACGTGAGTGACGAGCTTGGTTAATTGTTTTGTATTCATAAATGAAAGGCCTAAATTCAGTTTGTTTGAGTGTTTTAAGAATTCTTATCACGTTGGGATTTTTCCATGAAACGTTCTAAGGCGTCATCAGCACGTTGGCGGATTTCGCTAAATGTCCATTCTTTTAGAATTTTACCATTGTAGAAAATTGGGATCAGTTGATTTTGTTCTTTGTCGAGTTGGTCAAAACGAATGGTTTTAAAACCCAACTGCTTATCTTTAATTAAAGCGAGGCGACCGGCTTTAGAGCGCTTGCTTGGGCCGGTGATAGGGTCTTTATAGACATCTTGCCACTCGCCATTTTTTTTAATGGCATTCGCCTTCATCGCGAATTTCAAAGTATCACGATTGAGTTTTTGTAATAGGGCGCCACCCATGCCAAATGAAATATTTTCAGCGCTTTGGCCTTTATCTTTCATCGCTGAAAGACATGCCTCAATAGTTACAATATTAACACTGTCGCCTTGAATTAAGCGTAAGAAGTTGGGTAGCACTCGGTAGCCTTTAGAATTAGTGGTTGAACCAAAGATTTTAAACAGACGTTCGAGAGCTTCTGTGACTATTTTGGCAGGTTCCCCGCTGTCTGGGCGAATCACGATTGTTCCGCCATTATGAATGACTTGCTCTTTTAATTGTTGACCCCAGATGTTGTCAATGGCATGCCATAAATCGTAAGAATCACTGACAACAGCGACCAGTTTATCTTTTCCCGAAAATTGTTTGAGCATATTCGCATAAGCATCAGCTTCGCCAGATTTACCCCAGCAGGTAATTGTGGAATGTTCTGCAGCGGGAATTGAAAATCCAGCCATGGGTTCGTGATAATAATCTCGTGCTGCAATTAAAGCAGCGATTGTATCGGTGCCTAAAAAGTTAACTAAATGAGCACATCCGCCTAGGTGTGCTGATTCAAGAGAGCTGACACCTCTTGCGCCGAAATCGTGTAGCGCATGGGGCAGAGAATTTAAATGCTCAGCAGTTTGTTCAAGGTAGCGGCGGATGATGGCTTTACAATGCCAAGATACTGTAGCCACAGTGCTGGGATACCAAATACTGCGTAATAGTGCGGTTTCGATGTAACAGGTGAGCCAATAACATTTTGGGTCAGTGTTATGAATTTGTAACATCACATTATGTAACGGGACGACGGTGCCTTCAGGGACAGATTCGATTGAAAGTGGCAAGAATCCGCCATGTTTGTGAAGTATGTGTTCCCATCCTGCTCGGTTAAAGGGTAGACCGTGTTGTGTGAAGATTGCTTCGGCTTCTTCAATGTTGTCTTGGGTGATGGGGTCGGTTAGGTATTCTTTTAGCAGAGTTTGTAGGCCAAAAAATAGCATTTGTGGAAGTTCTCCACCGCGTGATTCAATGTAACTTGAGACCGTGTGAGTGTCGGGTGGATATTGTAAATAATGAGAAGCTTTGTAGGAGTCGGTGTTTAAGATTAAATTGCGTTTGAGTAGCATTTGAGTATCCTAGGGCGAAAATGATTCGGTAGGAGTATAGACGAGTTATGGGTATCGTACCAATAATTTTTTGGTGTTTATTGGGCATTTTTAAGTAAAAAGTGCTAGATTGCCGCAAACCCGTGGGCTTGCTAGTCTTTTGCTTGATATCGTTAATGACAGAGGGCCCGGGCACTCGAACCTAGGGCGGATGAGTTTGCTAATTGAACTGCTCACACCGCGTCATCCCGCGGGCTTGACCCTCGTCATCCCACGGCTTAACCCTCGTCATCCCGCGGCTTGACCGCGGGATCCATAACGCACTGCGTGAGTTGGCGCGCGAAACCCGCCTGGATTCCGGCTTTCGCCACAATGGCGGGCAAGTAGTTACACCTAATTATTATTTTAACGAGTTCTCTTGGTCTTTAAGTCGTGTATAGTCCGTGAGCTTTAATGTACTCGATAATGGAGGGGGGGAGTTGTGAAGATAGGTTTTCGCCGTTTGCTATTTTGTGGCGTATTTCTGTAGCTGAATGCGGTGTTACAGTGATTTCTGATAAGAAGATTAGGCCTGATCGTGCAGTTGTGAGCGCTGTTTCATCTTGAGTTTGGTGTGTCAGTAATAGTTGTTTTAACCAACCCTCTTGTGGGAGTGGACAGTTGAGTCGATTGACAACGACAATATGTGTGAGCTTGAGAATGTCTTGCCATTTTTCCCATTGATTAAATTTAGCAAACACATCACTGCCTAGAATAAGGCAGAAGGATTGATCGGGCATTTGTTCGCGCAACTTTGCTAGTGTATCTACGGTATAAGAGGGTCCGGAGCGCGACATTTCAATATCATTAACGCTAAATTGAGGATAATCGACAATAGCCATTCTAACCATAGCTAATCGATGTTCTGCATTGGCATGAGGTGATTTAAGCTCTGGTGGTTGATGGCAGGGGATAAATTGGATACTGGCAAAAGGATATTGATTCAATAATTTTTTGGCAATATCTAAATGGCCTAAATGAATGGGATCAAAGGTTCCGCCAAAAAGACCAATAAGTTGTCTAAGCTTCGGCATTAGCGCTCCGTAGATGAATCAAATTAATTCCAGCTAAAGATAAACTGAGATCTGTTAAATCGTCCCAATAATGGCCTGGAATTATCCCTTTAATTTTGTGATCAATTTGCACTGCCATTTGTAGTAACGTGGTTAATTGCCTTAAATTAAAACGAGATAAAGCAGCTTTTAATAATGGCTTTCGTGAAGACCATTGTGTGTTTAACAATTGTGATGTCGGTACGCCTTGTTGTAGCTGTTCGCTCAATTGAATTAATCCGCGTATTTCATGGCAAAGTGCCCACAGGATAAATGTGGGCTCAACACCGGTATCTCGCAAGCCATTCATAACACACAACACCTGTTGATGATGCCCTTGTAGCGCGTAGTTTGTTAAATCAAATACAGTATAACGAGCATTATTGCAGATCGCTTGAGCTAATTCACTGACGGTAATGTTAGTGTCTGGATAAAGTAATTTCAACTTTTCGATCGCTTGTTGAGTCGCTAACAAATTTCCTTCGGTTAAATTAGCGAGTAACTGAATGCTATTAGGATCGGCATTCATTCCCATGCTTTTAAAACGCATTTGAATCCATTGTAGCAGCTCTTTTGGGGGGATAGGCCAAATTGGAATAGTGACGCCAACTTTTGAAATGGCTTTATGCCAACGTGTTTGTTGTTGAGCACGAGTTAATTTATTTGTGGATATAATTAATAACTTTTCGGGTGGTAATCTGTCTAGATAATGGGTGAGTGCTTTCGTCGCTTGGGCATCGAATTTTGCGGTGGGGTGGCGCAAATCGATAATAGTTTTATAGCTAAACAAGTTTAAATGCAAAGCAGTATGATTAAAACGTTCCCAATTAAAATTAGGCTCAATACTCAATAATTCGCGGTCTTCATAACCTGCTTGTTTAGCGCTTGCACAGATTTTATCGCGTGCCTCTTGAATTAAGAAGGGTACATCACCACTGATTAAATAAACGGGTGCGAGCTTTTGCTTAAGGTGAGCGTCGAGTTGTTTTAGTGCTAGTTGCATGCGGTTTATCTTTTGTATTTAATGCCGTTCGAATATTACCTGATGTTAGCCAGTGATAAAACATTGAGGTCATATCACGATTGAGCTCACGTTTGATTCTGCCTGCCGAACTTGAAGTATAAATTTGATTGGCATTCAGTAGCAAGCTTCGTGTGGCTGTAAATCCTTGTTGGGCGATAATGTTGCCTGTACGGTTGTTAACCAGTTTTGCTGAGACGTCGAGTGTAAATGCGTAACTTTGCGCATAACTCGTTGAGATGATATTCGGGTTGCTGTGGGTCAATGTGCTTTTAGTCACATAGAGGCCTATGGTTGCGTTTTGCGGTGATTTTGCCAAATTAACATCAAGTGATTTGAATAGGTTTTGCAAACGAGTACTGAGTTGGCTGTAAGGGTTGGTTGATTTGAAATACAATGTGCGTAATTTTGGAGGTATATCGTTTGAGTTACGTAACTGGAATCCACAGCCGCTTATCAATAGTGTGATACACAAGGTAAACAGTGGGATTAATCGAGTTAGTTTCTTTTTGAGAATTGTCATCGTCCTCATCCGGTATTGAAAACATCAAACAACGATATTGATTAAACGTTTTGGAATCACTATAATTTTTTTAATAGTTTTATTTTTTATATGTTGTGCGACATTTTTTTCATTTAAAGCTTTTTGTTTGATATCGTCTTCTGCACATTCTGCAGGTACTTGTATACTAGCTCTTAGTTTACCATTAATTTGCACGATGAATTGTATAGAAGTCGTTTGTTGGGCTTTAATATTAACTTTGGGCCAACCCGCCCATAATATGCTTTCACCATATTCTAATTGTTGCCATAGTTGGTGAGTGATATGGGGCGTGATAGGTGCCAAAATGCGTAATAAAATACTCAGGCCTTCGTGAATAAGTTTTTGATCGATCTCTGTTGTAGGGTGAATTCTCATTAAAACATTCAGTAGTTTCATGGCCGCTGAGACTAAGGTATTAAATTGTAACCGCTCGATATCATGGCTTGCTTGATCGAGAATATCATGAATCAGTTTATGCGCTTCTTGCTGCTCTTTTTTTTCCATTTCATAATGTGCTTTCTGTGGTTGTTGGTTAATCGTTTGAATAAATGCTTTGTTACTGTCTGCGAAATGCCAAAGTTTTTTAAGAAAACGAAAAGCACCTTCCACACCACTATCAGACCATTCGAGATCTTGATCCGGTGGAGAAGCGAAGATTATAAAAAGTCGAACCGTGTCGGTACCGTATTTTTTAATTAATGCTTGTGGAGCAACGACATTATGGTGCGACTTCGACATTTTTTTGCCGTCTTTTAATACCATGCCTTGAGTCAGTAATCGGCTGAATGGTTCATTGCTGTTCAGTAAGCCTTGGTCGCGTAATAGTTTATGCATGAAGCGGGCGTATAATAAATGCATCACAGCGTGCTCGATGCCACCGACGTATTGATCGACTGGAGTCCAGTATTTGGCGCGATCATCTAACATTATTTTCGATTGATCGTTAGAACAATAGCGGGCGTAATACCAAGATGATTCTACGAAGGTGTCCATCGTATCGATTTCACGCTTCGCTGCTTTATGACATTGTGGACATTTGGTTTTATAAAATTCAGGGCAGTCTTTAAGTGGTGAACCATGACCGTTAGGAATTAATTCCGTCGGTAAAACCACAGGTAAGTCGGCTTCCGGTACTGGGACAGTGCCACATTGTTTGCAATAAATAATGGGAATGGGTGTGCCCCAATAACGTTGTCGTGAAATACCCCAGTCGCGTAAGCGATAATTGACTTGAGGTTTTGCTAATTTTTTTTCAGTTAAAAAATCAGAGATGTCTTTAATGGCTTTTTTCGATTTTAAGCCATCAAACTGTTCGGAATCGATTAGAGTGCCTGATTCCGTGTATGGTTTTTTTGTAAAATCCCATTTTGTTTTTTTCGGGGGAATAATGACGGGTTTAAGAGGTAGTGAATATTTTTGTGCAAACTCAAAATCGCGTTGATCGTGTGCGGGAACAGCCATCACTGCACCATTACCGTATTCCATTAATATGTAGTTGGTGACCCAAATCGGTAGTTTTTGTTTATTAATCGGGTGAATGGCCACTAAACCTGTGTCTACACCTGCTTTTTCTTGAGTGGCGATATCGGCTTCGGCGACTTTAATTTTCTGACATTTTTTTAAAAACTTCGCGACTTTTTCATTTTGTTCACCGGCTAACTTTGCGAGTGGATGCTGTGGGGCAATCGCCATATAAGTCACGCCCATAAGCGTGTCTAACCGTGTGGTGAAAATTTCTAGGGGTTGTTTATGCTTGCTCACTGAGAACTTGACTAAGACACCTTCTTTGCGACCGATCCAATGGCGCTGCATGGACTTCACTTGCTCCGGCCAATGTGGCATTTCGTCGAGGCCAGCTAATAGCTCGTCGGCATAATCGGTGATCTTGAAAAACCACTGAGGAATTTCACGGCGTTCAACAGGGGCTTTGGAGCGCCACCCTTTGCCGTCAACGACTTGTTCATTGGCTAATACGGTTTGATCAACAGGATCCCAGTTCACCATGGCATTTTTACGGTAGGCCAAGCCTTTTTTAAAGAGCTGTAAGAACAGCCATTGTTCCCAACGGTAGAATTCAGGCTCACATGTGGTGATCTCTCGTTTCCAATCGAAGGCATAGCCCAACTGCTGAAATTGCTTGCGCATCTTGTTGATGTTTTTATGAGTCCACTGGGAGGGAGGGAGTTTACGTTCAATAGCTGCATTCTCTGCAGGCAAACCAAAAGCATCCCAACCCATTGGTTGCAAAACGTTTTTACCCTTCATCCATTGGTAGCGCGAGATCACATCACCAATCGTGTAGTTTCGCACATGCCCCATGTGCAGCTCACCACTCGGGTAAGGCAGCATGGATAGGCAATAGAATTTTTCCCTGCTTAAATCTTCTTTGACCTCAAAGGAGTGGTTGTCCATCCAATATTGTTGAGCTGCTGATTCTACGGCAGCTGGGTCATAGTCGTTATTCATCAAGGGCGCCTTGTTGTCACTAGACTGGATAGGATACCCCAGTCTTAGAAATCTGCAAGTAAGATTAATTAAGTAGGCCCGATAACTACTTGCCTGTCATTGTGGCAAAAGCCGGAATCTAGGCGCGTTTTGGGCGCTAACGCACGAAGTGCGTTATGGATCCCGCGGTCAAGCCGCGGGATGACGAGGTAAGCCGCGGGATGACGAGGTAAGCCACGGGATGACGAGGTAAGCCGCACGATGACGAGGTGTGGGCACTTAACTGGCCTGTTAATAAAAGAGTGCCAGATTGCCACAACGACCTTGGCCTGGGTCTAATATAATTAAGAAAATTTTTCATTAAGTCGTTGTTTTGAAAGGAGTTTTTGGTTTTTGATGTATTTTGAGAGCATTTTCGGCTATAATAACAACCTCTTGATTAATTGAGATTTTGAGGTAAAACCATTGTTTGAAAAAGGATTATTAAATAGCTTAGGTCAAGCTAAGCCAATTAGCTATCAAGCGGGGCATTTGCTGCCGAGTTTATCGGCTCGCAAATTGTTGGCTGCTGGGCGCCATCAAGGATTGTTACATTCACTACGACAAATAACAGGCATCTCTAAGCAGGACTTTGATCGCTTATATCAATCAACCATCGATCGTTTTGTGGAGTTTGTGCAAGTGTTGCCGAGTCAAAATAATGCGGCTTTGTGTGGTTTGATGAATGAAGGTTTGGCTCGTGGTACGGTTGCGTTGCAAACCATGATTTCCCAGCAGGGAAAGACTGTCGATCATCTATTAAATTTTGCAGCTTTTACAGCCGGTTTATTTCTGGATGTGAGTAAAACGGTAATGAATCAGCAAGTGATATTAACCGATGAGCAAGGTGAATATAGTAGCGATTGGGATCCCTTTGCTGGAGCGATGGCGCAAGGTGAATTTTATAAACTTTACCCTTTATCGTCTGCATTACAACGTCTGGATAATGTGATTAAGCCGATGTTGGCCCGACAAATTATGCCACCTGTTGCGTTTCAGTGGTTAACGGCTGATTTACAAGTGTTTGCGGACTGGTTGGATGCTCTGACGGGGGATCGAGCTCAAGGGGGGCGATTAGCGCATACGCTCGGTTTAATGCCGTTGGAAGATATACTGGATTTGATTAACACGTTGGTTCAAGTTCCTCTGGATTTAAGAGAGTCTAGCGCTAACCAATATGGTGAACAATTTTTTCAATGGCTGGTGGATGCCCTTAATAACAATGATATTAAAGTGAATTCTGCCGATGGAGGCGTGCATGTTGTCGATGAGGGGCTTTTTATCGAGGAGAAGTTATTTAAGCAATATGCTGAAATGATGAAGATCCCGGTCAATGATAAAGTTGTTTTCGCTGAGTTTGGTAATATGTTTGGTATCGTGCAAGACAGTGGTCAAAATGTTAGGGCTTCAAGGTATGCGCGAGGTATGGACGGTGGAAAGGTTTTAGCAGCAGTGACTGGGCGCTTTTCTATGCAACAAACGGCGTTGCTCTTTGGTTTAGTGATGAGCCCGCTACTGGTTCACGGTATGGCACAATATCCGCAGTTATCGAGTCTGCATGTAGCACAAGCGCGTTCTATAACATCACATCAATTGCCGGTTGAACGGCGGATGGCGTCAGCGGAGTTGAAGACGAAAGCTTGATGAACTTGGCTCTCCCATTTTTTCTGTTGCTAAATGGCCACGCTAATCGATTGATTTGTATTAAATAATTTATAACCTTCACAATCTAAAAAGATCCTCTGGAAGAAGTGTTTTAGATTAAAAATACCATAACAGCGCCGCTTGATGACTTTAATTTTGTTGTTAAAGCCCTCCACAAATCCACTCGTATTTCTGCCAATAAAGTAATTGATTATTTCATTTTGATAATCTTTCAGTGTTGCTATAAATTTATCAAAACCACGAACGTCACTGGTTTCAACCTTTTTAATCCACTCATTAATCTTATTTATCGCGGTATCTTTTCGATGGTTTGTATTAAATAGTGCTGTCAGCTGTCTCGTTAACCGATACGCTGCTTTTAATAGCGGTGATAACTGAAATAATTTTTCTAACGCTTTCTTATCTTGTTTGCTATAGCATTCTTGCTTTCTCACCAAAATAGCTATGGCTGATTTTAATGAGTGATACTCTTCTATGGGCAATTCTTTTCTTAGCCTGGCTAATTCTTTTTGGCGTAATTTAACTAATGAGCGTCTATATAATTTTGCAACGTGAAATCGATCGATAATAATGGTTACATCTTCGCCAAACACCTCTTTGGCTGCATTAACATAGCCATCATACATATCACAACAAATCGCTATCATGGTTTTTCGTTTCTTCTTAGGGATACTTGTAAAAAATGCCTTTATTGAAGCTTTTTCTCGTCCTTTAATAACGGCTAAAATTTTAATAGCATCATCAAATCGACTCGTGATAATGGTCACATAATCTTTGTAACCCTTCTTTAGGCTAATCTCATCAATACCTGTTAATCCCAGTTTCTTAATAGCTTTCCAATTTATTTTCCCGCTAATATTTTTGTCAATAATATGCTGAATAACAGTCTCGCTTAAATCTTCTTTTATACTGATATCTGCAATCGTACTGTGAACTAAAGAAAGAAGCACGTGTTTTTCATAGGCTTTGTATAGTGCGCATTGCGATCATGCCAAGATAAGGTTTGTGTCGTTGTTGGATGATTATCACAGTGTTCACACCGTCCCCGAGGTGGTGTGATGACGATGATTGTTTTTTTCCCAAGATCGGTAAATGGCGCATTCGAAGTGTCTGTCCTTTGCCATAGGGTCTCGTTGGCTTTCCACAGCGATGACACTCAACTTTAACTTTAGTGCTTTTTACGTGGATGATAATTTCATTATTTTCGTTAATTCTAATCGCTTCAATTTCAATATCGTTTAGGCCAAGTAGTTCCACGGGTAAGGTGAGTTCGGAGGATAAATTTTCCATTTCGTCAGTTCCTATCGGGGTGGTTAAAATTTGGAATTGCTTGTATTATAACCTCTTTTTAGAGGGAGGTCACAACAGAAAAAATGGGAGAGCCAAAGTCATTCGACTCAAAAAACACGGACGTCCTCAAAGTAGTTTTTTTCGTTATGGGCTGGACTGGATTAGGACAGCATTGCTCCATCGGGGACAAAAGCTACGCCAACTCACGCGTATCTTTGATGAAATATTTGCCAGACCGCTCGCGGATAGGCAGGTGGGGTTGGTGCAGTGAAGGAGTTTTGTCGTGCACGGAGCCGATGATTGTCAAACCCCTATTTTAGATGGTAATATCTCTATTCATAACGCATTTAGAAGGAGGTGTGTGTGACTAATCGATATTATGTAGTAACCGGCGCATCATCAGGTATTGGTTATGCTTTATGTTGTCACTTAGCAAAAAGAAATAAGCAGGTTATTGCTTTAGCAAGAAATAAAAGTAAGCTCAATGAATTGCAGGCTGCTCACAATGAGAATATTCATACCTTTGTTTCTGATCTTTCAACTCAAGAAGGAAGAAAACAAGCTGCTGAGTTTATTGGTGCACAAGGAGAAATTCTCGGCTTGGTTAATAACGCAGCCACCAATGATCCTGTTTCATTACTTCAGAACATTGATTTAAAGATGTGGCATAAACAGCTAGCAATCAACTTGGATGCTCCTATCTTTTTAACAAAAGCCTTGTTGCCAAACTTAGTGAAAAATAGCCGTGTTATTAATTTAACAACGGGAACAACTAACTTTGCTGTGAGTGGTATTGCAGGATACGCAATGACAAAAGCTGCATTAAATGTCTTTACAAAATATTTGAGTGATGAATTGCAAGATCGAAATATATTAGTCACAGCAGCACATCCAGGAATAGTAAGAACAGGGCTAGTTGATAGTATTGTTAAGCATGCTGATCCAACTTTAAATATTTCTAAGGCACAAGAGCGATTTGCAAAAGCGGATGCGTACCTCGATGTGAATTTATCTGCCAAATTTCTTTGTTGGTTATTATTAGATGCGGATAACAACTTTTATACTGGTGATATTATTGGGATTTACAATAAAAAATATCAAGCACTATGGCACAATAGTGAGATTCCCTCTCCTTATCCGGAGGGTATAGAGCCTCCTTAATTAGACACAGCTCTTATATAATGGATTCGTTATATCAATGGGTTGCTAAATGGTTTGTTGCACTTGACATGAGATTCTCCGGCTCTTCCGTAGTTTCCGTGGTGGACTAACATGCTGTTTCACCTAGCAAAAAATCATAACCTGAAAGATCTAAATAGAGTCTTTGGAACAGCCTCTTTACGTTAAAAATCCCGTAACATCG